>Ga0209589_1000021_pt1 | contig 186431 bp, 178 predicted proteins | sample CowpeawhiteBW_FD_187525 | JGI IMG/M metagenome (GOLD analysis project Ga0209589, IMG submission 187525) | Root nodule microbial communities of legume samples collected from California USA - Cow pea white BW (SPAdes) (version 2) | ecosystem: Host-associated > Plants > Roots > Nodule | place...
TGCATCTCTGGCGCTCCTTCGAATCAAAACGCCAGACAGAGAATCATACAAGTCGCTGCGGCGACCGCACATCATGCCGTCCCGAGTCAATCTGTCGCGCCCCAAAGATGTGTAGATGCCCTAGTGCTTTCGCAGGGACGACACCGAATAAGTTGCACCGCTCGTGAGTCATACGTTCGCATTCTCGCGACATGATCCGTCCGAGCTTTTCGATCTCGTTGTGCCCTCTCGTGAACAGAGAGGCGCAGCGGAAAGCCGAGCGCCGATCGCACCCATGGGCAACTCAGTGATTGGCCCGTGAGGAACGCACCGGCAGATGGGTTCCCTCCCCCCTTGCGGGGGAGGGCTAGGGAGAGGGGTGGCCACACGACGTGTTCATTCCGCATTCGTCACGACGACAGGCAAAACGAAATTGCAAAAGCAATGCGCCCATCGATCATCTCGTCCGCGGCTTACCCCTCTCCCCAACCCTCCCCCGCAAGGGGGGAGGGAGCCTGAAAAGCGTGCTCGCCTTACTGCCATTTCCCCTTCGAGCCTCAAAATCATGGGTGAATTGGCACGACGTCGGCATCAATTCCACCTTGCGCGCCGTCGCTCTCGCTCGACCGGCCCGAGCAAAGCGGCCGTTGGAGTCGCGGCCAAAACCGGCTATCCATGCGCCGTTTTCGACGAGAGCCACGCGTGATCCCCAGCAACGATACTTCGCCCGCGCCATTCGGCGCCTTCGCGCCGAATGCAGCGCAGGCTGCGATCATCCGCCTCGCGCATCGCACCGGGCTGAAACGCGGTGCATTCCGCCCTTGGCTGTCGCGGCTGGTCAATCTGTTCGGTTCAGGGCCGCTCGACGTACCTTATCAGGGCGCATCGTTCCGCTTTTATCATCAGGCGAGCGCGACCGAGCGCGGCGCGTTGTTCAATCCCGACTACAATCTCGACGAACTCGAATTCCTGCGCCGGCACGTCGGTGCAGGCGGCACCTTCGTCGATCTCGGCGCCAATGTCGGCACCTACGCGCTGGCACTGGCGCGCGACGTCGGCCCCGCCGGCAAGGTGATTGCGATCGAGCCGCATCCGGTGACGCATGCGCGGCTCAAGTTCAACACCGAGGCTTCCAGCTATCCGCAGGTGCGGCTGGTCGCGGCTGCCGCCGGCCCTGCCGACGGCGAGTTGATGATCGAGACCGACGGCGACAATCTCGGCGCCAGCCACATCGTGACCGGCACGCCATCGGGCAAGGCATTCAAGGTGCCGTCGCTGCGGTTGCAGCGCATTCTCGAGGAAGCCGGCGCGACCGAGGTCGACGCGCTCAAGATCGATGTCGAAGGTTTCGAGGACCGCGTGCTGATCGGTTTCTTCCAGGACGCACCGGAGGCGCTGTGGCCGCGCGCCGTGGTGATCGAGCATCTGTCGAAGGACGAATGGAGCAGCGATTGCATTGCCGACATGCGCGCCCGCGGTTACGCCGAGCAGCGCCGCACGCGGAGCAACACGCTGCTGGTGCGAGGGTGAGTGTAGCCGTTCGAGAGGACTCCCCTCCGGGCAACAGATTCCTCTTCTCCTTCCCCCTGCAAGGGGGAAGGTCGGGATGGGATCAGCCGCGGGGAAGATGTCTGCGGAGAGAGAAGATCCCCACCCGCTTTGCTCTGGCGAGCAAAGCGACCTCCCCTTTGCAAGGGGAGGTGAAGCAAGAGCGAGGATGCAATTGCATCACAACAAAGGGAGGCGCGCGATGATCGACCATATCGGCTTTTCAGTATCCGACTATGAACGCGCGAAGGCGTTCTATCAGGCCGCGCTGTCACCGCTTGGCTACAGCCTGATCATGGAAGTGACGGCGGAGCAGACCGGGCACGATGCCGCCGCCGGCTTCGGCGCCGACGGCAAGCCGGATTTCTGGATCGGCGGCGAAGGCGCGATGAACAAGCCGGTGCATATCGCGATCTCAGCCAAGGACCGCGCCACGGTCGATGCCTTCTACAAGGCCGCGATATCGGCCGGCGGCACAGACAACGGCCCGCCCGGCCTCCGCGCGCATTACCACCCCAACTATTACGGCGCCTTCGTGCGCGATCCCGACGGCCACAACATCGAGGCGGTCTGTCACTTGCCGGAGTGAGTTGCTGCGCAAAGCAGGAACGTCGCCGCACGCGGCCCGTTGTCGCTTCAACAGGTAGGGAGCGATCAATGACTGCGAGCCGACCGGGCCCCCTCGATCCCCGCGAGCTCTCGACATCGACGCCGATCGAGCCGCCCGAGGTGCCACCGACGACGCCGGGCACACCAAGCGAACCGCCGCCGGGGATCCCTCCGGGCACCCCTCGCCCGGAAGTGCCGGACCCCGTGCACGAGCCCGGCGAGCCGTCGCGGCCGAATGAACTTCCCGGTGATTTGCCGGAGGAAGTGCCGGTTCCGACGCCGCCCGGGCCGCCCGGCCCGATCACCCCGCCACCTGCGGCCGATCGATCCGCGGCATCGCGCAGCGTCTGCCCGACCAGGTTCCGCTGCGGATATTCGTATGTCTGAGCGTTTCTTCTGAATGCGCCATGAACAAGCGGGCATGCAACCCGTTATGATGTCGAAATAAAATTCGGCTCTGATTCGTGACCCGCCACAATCCGGCCTAACGGCTGACTGTTCATCGTCCCGCCGAATTGTTCGGTTCTGACGTTTCCTTCCTGCCCAGACATTTCGCCGGGGATTCCACTACATGACAAAGCTTCGTCTCGTGCTGCTCGCCACGACTGCGCTCACGCTCACGCAGTTGGCCGCCACAGCATCGCACGCACAAACCTCGCCGCTTGTGGTCGCGCAGGCGCAGCCGAAGGAAGAACTCGGACCGGACGGAAAGCCGAAGGCACGCCCCACGCCGGGCGCGCCGGCGCATCCCGCCCCGCCCGCCGGGGCACCGCGCCCGGCGCAGCCTCCGGCCGCCGCTCCGCACCCAGCGCCGCCACCGCCCGCGGCTCCGGCACGGCCGACACCACCGGCTCCGCCGCCTGCGGCCGCACCGGCCCATCCGACGCCTCCGGCCGCGCGGCCGGCGCCGCCGCCGCCCGCACCGGCGCATCCGACTCCGCCGGCAGCCGCACCAGCACGGCCGGCGCCGACCCCGCCTCCCGCGGCTGCGCCCGCACATCCCACGCCACCGGCGCCGCCCGCTGCTGCACCCGCGCGGCCGTCGCCGACACCTCCACCGGCGGCAGCACCGGCGCACCCGACCCCGCCCGCGCCCCCTGCGGCCGCGCCCAGCCGTCCCGCTCCGACGCCTCCGCCGGCAGCGGCCCCCGCGCGCCCGGCAACGCCGCCCGCCGCGGGCCCGACGCATGCACCGCCGAGCCCGGCGCCAAGCCCTGCTCCGGGCGCCACTCCTGGCGCGCGGCCCAATGCCTTGCCGACCTCACCGCCCGCCGCGCAGACGCCGCCGCCTCCGGCGCCGGGTGCCCGTCCGCAAGCCGCTCCTCCTGCCGCCGGCGGTGCGAGGCCGGCCCCGGGCACACCGCCCGCGGCCGCCACGCCTGCGCCGACGCCTTCGACCACGACACCTCCAACCGCCGGCGGACAGCCGCCGGCGCGACCGGGCACGCTGCCGACCCAGCCTCCGGCCGCGGGCGGTGCAACGCCGCCGGCGCGTCCCGGCGCATTGCCGACGGCGCCGGCCAGCCCGCAGGCAGGCGCCCCGGCCCGGCCGCCGCTTCCGGCTGGCGCCGCGGCGCCGACTGTCGTCCCGGGTTCTCCGGCCGCTGCACCGCCGCCCGGCCGGGCGCAATACGCTCCGCCGACGGTCGCGCCGGCCTTCCGTGCCGCGCCTGCGGTTGCAGCTCCGCTGCCGCCGCCGCCGGCACCGCCGCGGCGTGACCTGACGCCGCTTGCGATCGGCGCAGGCGTGGTGGCCGGCGCCGTGATCGGCGCGACCATCGCCGACCTGCACAACCAGCGGCAGGAGGTCGTCGAAGGCGGCCGCACGATCTACACCGAGCCCGACCGCATCATCATCCGCGATCCGAGCGGGCAGGAGTACGTGCGCGGCAACGATCTGTATCGCTTCCGCTACGGTGCCCGCGACATTCGCACCGAGACCGTCGGCGGCGAAACCCGCACCGTCGTGATCCGTCCCGACGGCAGCGAGATCATCACCGTGGTCGGCCCCGACGGCCAGTTGCTGCGGCGAATCCGCAGGGATCGCGGTGGGCGTGAGCTCGTCATCATCGACAACAGCTACCGCGACCCGCAGGCGGTCGGTGGCTTCTATGTCGACGCGCCGCCGCCGGTGGTCAGCATTCCCTACGACCGCTACATCGTCAGCGCGGAGGATGCCTCGCCCGACGTGATCTACGACACCATGGAAGCGCCGCCGGTGGATCGCATCCAGCGGCGTTATTCGCTCGACGAGATCCGCTACAGCCCGAATGTGCGCATGTTGATGCCGTCGATCGACATCAACACCATCAACTTCGAGACCGGATCCTGGGCGATCCCGCCCGACCAGGCTGCGAAGCTCCAGGTGATTGCCGACGGCCTCAACCGGGCGATCCAGCGCAATCCGCGCGAGGTGTTCCTGATCGAGGGGCACACCGACGCGGTCGGCAACGACGTCGACAATCTGTCGCTGTCGGATCGCCGCGCGCAGGCCGCGGCCGAATTGCTGACCCAGCAGTTCGGCGTGCCGGCGGAGAACCTGACGTCGCAGGGTTACGGCAAGCAGTATCTGAAGGAGCAGACCGACGGACCGAGCCGCATCAACCGGCGCGTCACCGTCCGCCGCATCACCCCGCTGCTCAACGGCGACCAGTCGGCCGCGGCACCGCCGCGCTGAGCCGACCTGAAGCACGAAACGAAATGGCCGGGAGCGATCCCGGCCATTTTTGTTGGTGCGGTGGTTGCGGATCGATCGTCGAGCCGCGCGGCTCGCCTCTCCCGCTTGCGGGGGAGGCCGACGCGCGAAGCGCGGCGGGTGGGGGTTGTCTCAGCACAAATAAGCAGCGCCCCAGTGGCGACACCCCCACCCCAGCCCTCCCCCGCAAGCGGGAGAGGGAGCGCATCTGCGATGCGGCGACAACTCGAGCACTACCCCTCACCGCGCCATCTGCTGCGGATCGTAGAAGAAGCGCTCCTCGATCAACTCGTCGCCGCGCCAGGTCTGCCAGGCGACCTCTTCCATGCTGCGGACCTTGCCGTCCTTGCCGGTGAACTCGAACCGCCAGCAGATCGCGGAGTGATCGCCGTCGAGCAACAACGGACCGAGCCGCGTGGTCTTGACGCTCGCGACCTGCGCCAGGACCGCGGCCTCGCGCGCCGCCAGCGCCTCGCGGCCGACGCGCCATTCGCCGTCGTTCTCCTGGGCGCGGGCATCGGCGGCGTAGAAATTCGTGATCGCGCCGACATGGTCATTCGATTCCACGGTATCGGCGAAGGCCTGCAGCGTCTTGAGCGAGGGCATGAGGAATCTCCCTGTTTGTCCGGGCATGGTCTTCGCGCAAGCACGTCTCGCTTGTCGCGAGGATCCATATTACCGACTAGTGGTCGGTATTTACCGACTGATAGTCTGTAAGTCAATTGGCTTGGCGATGGAACTGGGCTAGACAGGAAGCATGGCAACGCAGGCCGAACGGCGCGAGAAAACCAGGGCTTCGATCGTCAAGGCGGCGCGGCGCATCTTCGGCGAGCGCGGCTTTGCGGCGACCACGATGGACGATATCGCCAGCGGCGCGCGCGTCGCCAAAGGCGCGGTCTATCATCACTTCGCGACCAAGGAAGCGGTGTTCGAGGCGGTGTTCGAGCAGGTCTCGCTCGACCTCGTCGCCGATCTCGACCGTCTCTCGCGCGCCGAGAACGATCCGCTGGCCGCGATGGCGGCCGGCACGCAAGGCTATTTCGCCGCGTGCTCGAAGGGGCCGACCGGCCAGACCATCCTGCGCGACGGCCCCGCGGTGCTCGGCTGGGAGCGCTGGCGCGAGATCGACGCGAAACACTTCGGCGGCAAGTTTCCGCGCGCGCTGACTGCTGCGATGGAAGCCGGCTTGATCGCCAGGCAGCCGATCGAGCCGCTGGCGCGGCTGCTACTCGGCGCGGTGACGGAAGCGGCGGTGGCGGTCTCCGCGGGGCCCGACATCGGCAAGACCGGCACGGATTACGCGCGCGCGTTCCGTTCGCTGCTGGATGCGCTCAGGGTGAAGTAGGCAACGTCTCTCCGCGCGTCGTCCCGGCGAAAGCAGGGACCCATAACCACGACCGTCAATTGTTGCGTAACACTGGGGCCACAGCTCGCTTTGACAACGCGATCCTGTGGTTATGGGTCCCGGGTCGCGCTTCGCTTGCCCGGGACGACGGAAACCTTTGTGCCCGCGGCTCAGCCCTTGTCGCTCTCGAGCTGGAAGATCTGCGAGCCCTCGTCGCTGGAGAGCAGGCCGGTCTTGCCGTAGAGCCCGAGCTTGGCGCGGGTGTCGGCGATATCGAGGTTGCGCATCGTGAGCTGGCCGATGCGGTCGGCCGGCGTGAACGGTGCGTCCTCGACCTTCTCCATGCTGAGCCGCTCCGGCGCATAGGTCAGGTTCGGGCTCTCGGTGTTCAGGATCGAGTAGTCGTTGCCGCGGCGCAGCTCGAGCGTCACCTCGCCGGTGACGGCACGCGCCACCCAGCGCTGTGCGGTTTCGCGCAGCATCAGGGCCTGCGAATCGAACCAGCGTCCCTGATAGAGCAGGCGGCCGAGCCGCATGCCGCTGATGCGATACTGCTCGATCGTATCCTCGTTGTGGATGCCGGTGACCAGCCGCTCATAGGCGATGTGCAGCAGCGCCATGCCGGGCGCCTCGTAGATGCCGCGGCTCTTGGCCTCGATGATGCGGTTCTCGATCTGGTCGCTCATGCCGAGACCGTGGCGGCCGCCGATCGCATTGGCCTCGAGGAATAGCGCGACCGGATCGCCGAACGTCTTGCCGTTCAGCGCGACCGGCTGGCCCTCCACGAAACGCACCGCGACGGTCTCGGGCTTCACCTCGCAATCGGCGCGCCAGAACGGCACGCCCATGATCGGATTGACAATGGTGATGCCGCTGTCGAGCTGCTCGAGATCCTTTGCCTCGTGCGTGGCGCCGAGCAGATTGCTGTCGGTCGAATAGGCCTTCTCGGCGCTCATCTTGTAGGCGAAGCCGTGCGCAGTCATGAACGCCGACATCTCGGCGCGGCCGCCGAGCTCGTCGATGAACTGCTGGTCGAGCCAGGGCTTGTAGATGCGTAAGGACGGATTGGTCAGCAGGCCGTAACGATAGAAGCGCTCGATGTCGTTGCCTTTGAAGGTCGAGCCGTCGCCCCAGATGTTGACGCCGTCCTCCTGCATCGCGGCGACCAGCATCGTGCCGGTCACGGCGCGGCCGAGCGGGGTGGTGTTGAAATAGGTGATGCCGCCGGTCGAGATGTGGAAGGCGCCCGACTGGATCGCGGCGATGCCCTCATGGACCAATTGCATGCGGCAATCCACCAGGCGCGCCTTCTCGGCGCCGAAGTCCATCGCCTTGCGCGGGATCGCGTCGTAGTCGGCCTCGTCGGGCTGGCCGAGATTGGCGGTATAGGCGAACACGCGGGCGCCCTTCTGCTTCATCCAGAGCAATGCCGCGCTGGTGTCGAGCCCGCCCGAGAACGCGATGCCGACTTTCTCTCCCTTGGGCAGGTTTTTCAGAATCGTACTCATGGAACGGTCCAATCGGTCGAGATCAGGGATGTTTGAGCTGGCGAATATCAAATTTCGGAAGGCGGAGCACGCCTTTAATCGCGGCTGTCGCGGCCGCGCCAGCGCTGCATCAGCCGGTAGCCGGGCATGGCGATCCGCGTCAGCGCCGCATCGACCTGCTCGTCGGTCAGCCGCGTCGCTGCCCAGCGGTAGATCAAGGCATAGAACAGCCAGACCACGAAAAATGACACCAGGCCGGCGATCGCGACGTCGGTGAAGAAATGGCCACCAAAGGCCATTCGCAAGCCGCTGGTGACCACGCCGAACACGGTGGCCCCGGCATAGGCGAGCGGCCGCCAGGCGGGCGGCGCCAGCGCCGCCGGCGCGAAGGTCCAGAACGCGGTCGCGCCCTCGCCGGAGAAGAACGAGCAGTTGCGCGGGCAGGCGCCGCGCGGATCCCACCACGCGACGAACGGAAGCTCGCCGCCGAACTGGGCGACCGCCACGGGGCGCGGCCGGCCCCAATAGCTCTTGAAGGTGAGGTTGGTGAGCACACCGGCCGAGAGCAGCATCGTGGTGAGCAGGAACACCGCCGCGCGCGGCGACATCAGCATCGGCCGGTGCGGCCGGATGAATTTCATCACGATCGCCACGATCGCCGGCAGCACCATGGCCCAGGCGATCCACATCGCCGCGTCCCGCGCGAACGCCGCGAGCGCGTCGGCCTTCAACGGGAAGGCTTTGTGGGCGCCGTCGTAGAACAGCGCGGCCAGCTTCAGGTCGAGCTCGGGATAGATCCCGAACAACAGGCCGATGACGAGCGCAAGCCCGAGCGCGATGACAAGTCCGGTCCGGTTCATGGCGCGCGGTTTAGCCGAGGCGGATGGGCATGGGAAGTACGAGCTTGTCGTCATCCTGAGGCGCGAGCGGAGCGAGCCTCGAAGGATGCGATCTTGCTGCGGCCCATCCTTCGAGACGCCGCGCTGCGCACGGCTCCTCAGGATGACGGCGGCGTTTGCGACGGCAGCGGCGGCGGGAGCGGGCGCGGTGGCTCGCGCCAGGCGCCGGCGGTGCGGCCGGCGATCAGCCAATAGACCAGGCCCGCGACGATGCCGGCGCCGGTCATGATCTCCATGTGCCGGTGCACGATGCCGTGGAATTGCATGGTGTCGGGATCGAACGGGACCAGGCCGAGATAGCAGGCCGCGCCGACCAGCGCGCCGCCGACCGCATAGGCCAGCACACTCCTGATAGAGAACGCCTCGGTGATCAGCACGATGATCAGCGCCGGCAGCAGCGCGAAGCCGGAAATGAAGATGAAGCCGAAGCCGAGCACGATGTTGATCGCGCTCTGGTCGATCTCCGCGCCGAAATCGCTGATCTCGGGATATAGCACCGCGCCGACCACGATGATCCCGGCAACAAGGCAGGCCACGAGGAAGGCGAAGGCGACGACGAACAGGCGGCCGATCAGGGCCATGCTAGCTCCCCGTCATTGCGAGGAGCTCGCGACAAAATTGCAAAGCAATTTTGCGCTGAAGCGACGAAGCAATCCATGCCTCAGCAAGCGTGCAAGTGGATTGCTTCGCTTCGCTCGCAATGACGACGCGGAGAGCGTTGTGCTCCACAACGTTCAATCCGTCATCGCCATCGCACGAAGCGCCTGGCGCTCGCGCGCGGAGAGCTTTTCGGTTTCCGACTTGAGCTGGCCGCAGGCGGCGAGGATGTCGCGGCCGCGCGGCGTGCGCACCGGCGAGGAATAGCCGGCGTTGAAGATGTATTCGGAGAATTTCTCGATCTGCTCCCAGTCCGAGCATTCGTAGGCGGTGCCCGGCCACGGATTGAACGGGATGAGATTGATCTTGGCCGGAATGCCCTTGAGCAGCTTCACCAATAGCCTGGCGTCATCGAGCGAATCGTTGACGCCCTTCAGCATCACATATTCGAAGGTGATGCGCCGCGCGTTCGAGGCGCCGGGATAGTTGCGACAGGCCTGCAGCAGCTCGGCAATCGGATATTTGCGGTTGAGCGGCACCAGCTCGTTGCGCAATTCGTCGCGCACCGCGTGCAGCGAGATCGCGAGCATCACGCCGATCTCCTCGCCGGTGCGCTTGATGTTCGGCACCACGCCCGAGGTCGACAGCGTGATGCGGCGGCGGGAAATGCCGATACCCTCATTATCGGCGACGATCAGCAGCGCATCGCGGACCGCATCGAAATTGTACAGCGGCTCACCCATCCCCATCATCACGATGTTGGTGACGAGGCGCGAGCCGTTCTCGCGATCAGCCCAGTCGTTCAGGCGGTCGCGCGCCACCATCACCTGGCCGACGATCTCGCCGGCGGTGAGATTGCGCACCAGCCGCTGCGTGCCGGTGTGGCAGAACGCGCAGTTCAGCGTGCAGCCGACCTGGGAGGAGACGCACAGCGTGCCGCGATCGGTCTCGGGGATATAGACGCACTCGACCTCATGCGGCTTCTCGAGCTTGTCGCCGCTCGGCAGCCTGAGCAGCCATTTGCGGGTGCCGTCATTGGAGATCTGCTCGGCAACCACTTCGGGACGGTCGACCGTGAAATGCTTCTCGAGCTCGGCGCGCATCTCCTTCGAGACGTTGGTCATCTCGGCGAAGCTCTTGGCGCCGCGGAAATACATCCAGTGCCAGAGCTGCTGCGCGCGCATCTTCCGCTGCGACGGCGGAACCCCTACCTCGCCGAGGCGATCGGCGATCTCGGCACGCGACAGCCCGATCAGCGACGGCTTGGCCGGCGGCACATAGGTTTCGAGCGGAACCTTTTCGACCAGCGTATTGGCCGTGGCATGTTGAACGATCGAGTCTGCGGTCATCGCCTGTCTGATCTTTGCGGGAGTCTTTGATTCCTCATCCTGCGGAGCGGCGCCTCCGCCGCGTCTCGAAGGATGAGGCCACTAGATACTAGTTTTGACGCGTTTTCTTCACGCGAACCGGTGTCCACTTCGCTCGAAAACGCTCTCGCCGGGCCGCATGGTTCGAGACGGCGCTGACGCGCCTCCTCACCATGAGGGGAACCAGTCTTCAAATAGGCCTTCCGCGGCCCATAAACAACGCCGATTCGGGCCTTAGCGCCGACAGTCCTGGGCCAGCCGGTCGAGCGCCTGCGACAGGCCCTTCAGCGAAAACGTATCGGTCGTCTCGGTGCCCTTGGCCGAGACCGCCTTCACCGTCGCCTCGCCGGCTTTGCGCATGGCTTCCACCATCCGCTCCTCCTCGGCCGCGTTCTTGATCCAGAGGCCGTCACCCTGCGTGTACATCGCGTAGGTGCCGCCGCCGACCTGGATCGTCGATTCGGAGCCCGGCTTCAGTGTGTAACCGATCATGACCGAGACTTCGTTGACGACCTTTTCCGCCGGACGGGTCGAGACGAAGGCATAGGCCGGATCGCGCGGCCTGTTCGGCGGATTGGTCTTCGACGAGGCCGGCTTGGCGAGCGCGAAGCAGACCTTCTTGCCGTTCGGCGACGCCGTATAGGCGCCCCAGGTACCATACTGACCGATCAGCGTCGGCTCCGCACCGCCGGCCGCAGCCGCGGCAGGCGACGCCGGCTTGGCCGCTTCCTTCTTCGATGCAGTTTGCTTCGGTGTAGCGTGCACCGGCGCAAGCGAAATGATCCCGCACACCAGGCTACCCGCAACCAACGATGTCAGTATTTGCCGCACGGCCAACTGGTTCCCCATCATTGTGACTGGAAGATGGCCCGGCGATTCCCCTCCGCCGGCTCGGATGGATAACCGGGAAACATCTTTTTGGGAAGGCGGTTACGCCCGGAGTGAGCGTCCAGCACAAAAGCCGCGCATTATCCCTTGCCGCGCGCGGCGCGCTGCTTCGCCCACTGCTCGTCGGTCCATTGCAGCAGGTCCTCCGCGCCGGAACTGCGCAAGTGAGCGCCGCCATCCTGCACCACCATCTCGCCGTTGATGTAACCGGCTTGATCGGAGATCAGGAAGGTCGCGAGGTTGGCAAGTTCGGAATGCTCGCCGGCACGGCCGAGCGGATTGCGCTGCGACCACGTCTCGCCGCGGCCTTCGGGACGCAACTGTCCGGTCGCACCGGGTGTGGGGAACGCACCGGGCGCAATCGCGACCGTGCGGATGCCCTTCGGTCCCCATTCGACCGCAAGGCTCTTGGTCATCGCCAGCACCGCGGTCTTGGCCATCGACGACGGCACGGTGAACGCGCGGCCGGTGATGGTCGAGGTCGAGAGGATCGAGAGCACCACGCCCTTGTGCTTGGCCTCGATCCAGCGACGGCCGGCGGCGAGCGTGCAATACAGCGTGCCGTGCAGCGTCGGACCGAGGATCGCGTCCGCCGCCCGGAATGACAGATGTTCGGTTTGCGCAATGAAGGTTGCGGCAGCATTGTTGACGAGAACGTCGATCGGTGCCTCGTGCCAGACCTGATCCATCATCGCTTCAACTGCCGCGCCATCGCGAATATCGCATCGTGCGGTGGAGACTTTCGCGCCCAATTCGCTGCGGAATTTTTCTGCGGTTTCTTCCAGCAATTCCTGCCGCCGCCCGCAAATGACCAGTTCGGCGCCAAGCTCGGCAAAGCGACGCCCCATCGCAGCGCCAAGGCCGGAGCCGCCGCCGGTGATCAGGATACGCTTGTTCGCCAGCAGGCCTTTTTCAAACATAGTTTGATCCTCCGCTTTGTATTGTCGCTCCGCCGTAAATCCGGCATGAAGCTTTCAGCCCAGAACGCTGAGCCCTTTGTGCGTCCGAAAATCAGGTGTGTCCATGAAAGCCATCCTCTGCTCGCAATACTGTCAACCCGACGATCTCGTGCTGGCTGACGTGCCGGATCCCGTGGCAGGTCCCGGCGAGGCCGTGATCGCGATCAAGGCGGCGGCGCTGAACTTCTTCGACATCTTGATGATCCAGGGCAAATACCAGATCAAGCCGCCGTTCCCGTTCTCACCGGCGGCGGAAGTCGCAGGCGTGATCGAGAGCGTCGGCCAAGGCGTCACCGACTTGAAGGTGGGCGATCGCGTCGTCGCGTCCTGCGGTCACAACGGCGCGCGCGACAAGATCGCGCTGCCTGCGAATGCGATCGTGAAGATCCCCGACAATCTCGACTACGACCGCGCCGCCGGCATCATCATCATCTACGGCACCGCGCTGCACGCGCTGGAAGATCGCGCGAGCCCGAAGCCGGGCGAGACGCTCGCGGTGTTAGGAGCCGCCGGCGGCACCGGACTTGCCGCGTGCGAGCTCGGCAAGCTGATGGGCCTGAAGGTGATCGCCTGCGCCTCATCCGACGAGAAGCTCGAATTCGCCAAGCAGCACGGCGCCGAGCTGACGCTGAACTATGCCAAGGAAGACCTCAAGGAAGGCCTGCGCAAGCTGACCGGCGGCAAGGGCGCCGACATCGTGTTCGATCCGGTCGGCGGCGCCTATGCCGAGGCCGCGCTGCGCTCGACCGCATGGGAAGGCCGCTTCCTCGTGATCGGCTTTGCTGCCGGCGAGATCCCGAAGATCCCGCTCAACCTCGCGCTGCTGAAGGGCTGCGACATCAGAGGCGTGTTCTGGGGCGCCTGGGCGCGGCAGAATCCGGAGAAGAATCGCAAGAACCTCGAGAAGCTCGTGCAGTGGACCGCAGAAGGCAAGATCTCGTCGCATGTCGACCGCACCTTCCCGCTGTCGCAGACCGCCGAAGCCCTGAAGGTGCTGGCCGGCCGCAAGGCGATGGGCAAGGTGATCCTGCATCCCGGAAGCTGAAGACGAACAACAGCGCCGGACACCAGGCTCCACGAAATCCAGGCTTGCGGGTGACTCCAACCTCCCCTTGAAAAGGGGAGGTCGCTTTGCTCGCCAGAGCAAAGCGGGTGGGGATCCGCTCTCTCCGCACGCAGCATCGCCTGCGGCTGACCCCCATCCCGACCTTCCCCCTTTCAGGGGGAAGGAGAAGACCGGATTTGTAGATGGGGTAACGGGCCCCGGTCCCCCATCTACGCGCGCTGAGTACGAACAACCGCGCCCGACGTGAGGCTCCGCGAAATCCAGGCTTGCGGGCGACTCCAACCTCCCCTTGAAAAGGGGAGGTCGCTTTGCTCGCCAGAGCAAAGCGGGTGGGGATCTGCTCTCTCCACGTAGATCGTCGCTTGCGGCTGGACCCCCATCCCGACCTTCCCCCTTTCAGGGGGAAGGAGAAGAGGCAGCCGGAGCTCGCTACGCGCCGCTCACTGCTCGCTCAGCGTGGCGCGCTTCAGCGCGGCACGCGCGGCGTCGCGATGGTCCGGCGTGATGTGGCTCGCCACCATGCGGATCGCGGTTGCGAGCACTGCGGCGTCGTCGGTGAAGCCGAGGACCGGCATCATGTCCGGAATGAAGTCGAACGGCAGGACGAAATAGGCGATGGCGCCGAGCAGCGCCGCCTGCACATGGCGCGGCGTCTGGCGATCGAAGGCGCAGTAATAGGCGGCGAGCAGATCCTCGGCGAACGGCAGCCCCGCCACCACCTTCTTGAACTTGATCCAGAAGCGGCGGCGCACGCTTTCGCGATCCTGGGCCAGCCGGTCGGCAGGCTCGAATCCCACGCTGTGTTCGGTCGATGCCATCGCAAGGTTCCCCGACGCCGCGCAGCAGTCGGGCGGCGTTGCAGCGAATCTGGTGATGTCAGACCGCCGACGCAAGGCGCACTCGCCGCGACGTCGATGCGCGAACGGCAGCCTCGAGGTGCATGCGATGTCGCTGGGTCAATTGACCCCGAGCTGCCGTGCGATCGCGTTCATGGCCTTGGCGAGCTCGATGTCACGCTTGGTCACTCCGCCGACCTCATGCGTCGCCAGCACGACCTCGACGGTCTTGTAGACGTTCTTCCATTCGGGGTGGTGGTCGTTCTTCTCCGCGACCAGGGCGGTGCGACACATGAAGCCAAACGCTTCGTTGAAGTCCTTGAACACGAAGGTCTTTGTGATGGCCGCACGGCCGGGCATCTCCGCCCAGCCGGCCAACTCCCAGAGCGCGGCTTTCCTGGCTTCCGCCGACAGCAATTCCACCATGACAGCCCTCCTGTTTGGGCCCCAACCTTAGCCTAACGGCCGGCCCGTGGGATGGGATCCATGCCGAAATTAAGGCCGAAATCGCGGCCTATCGCCGCTAACCATGACGGAGTTGTAACATCGGCCGGCTCCGGAATTTGCTACAGATGGAAGATGTATGCGCGCCGGCCCTATCGAGTTTGAGCCCCAAGCTTTTGTTTGCGAGATCGATGACCGACGGCCCTGGCCCCGCCGAGACCTTGCCCAAGCCGCCCCGGTCTGCGCGGCAACGGCTGATCTTCGTACTGATCGCGGGTGTGCTCGCGATCATTGGCACGTTGGCCGCGGGCTACTATTTCGCGGTGCGGCCGGTGACGCTGCGCATCGCGGTCGGCCCGCCCAACAGCGACGACGTCAAGCTGGTGCAGACGCTGGCCCAGGCCTTCAACAACCAGCCCAATAGCCAGGTCAAGCTGCGGCCGGTGCAGACCGATGGCGCTACCGCGAGCGCGCAGGTGCTCGCCGACGGCAAGTCCGATCTCGCCATCATCCGCGGCGATCTCGAAGTGCCGAAGAACGCGCAGGCGGTCGCGACGCTGCGCAAGAATGTTGTGGTGATGTGGGTTCCGCCGGCATCGAAAGGCAAGCGGCGGAAGGGCCCGAAGATCACCAAGATCGCGCAACTGGCCGGCCACAAGATCGGCGTTGTCGGCCGCACCCAGGCCAACGTCAATCTGCTGAAGATGATCCTGGTGCAATATGGCGTCGATCCGATGAAGGTCGACATCGTCCAGTTCCCGGTCAATGAGGCGGTCGAGGCGATCCGCAACCAGAAGGCTGACGCCTATCTCGCCGCAGGGCCCGCCAACAGCAAGATCACCATCGACGCGATCGCGGCTTCAAGCCATGACGGCAACGAGCCGACCTTCCTCGCGATCGACGCCTCCGAGGCGATTGCGCAGAACCACCCGGCCTATGAGGCCTCGGAAATCCCGGCCGGCTCGCTCGGCTCCGCCGACCGTCCCGAGGACGAGGTCAAGACCATCAGCTTCTCGCATCACATCGTTGCCCGCAAAGGCCTCTCGGAATCGACGGTAGCGGCGTTCACGCGGCAATTGTTCCAGATCCGGCAGTCGCTGAAGAGCGATTTCCCGCTCGCCGCCAAGATCGAGACCCCCGACACCGACAAGGACGCGGTCATCCCCGCGCATCCGGGCGCCGCCGCCTTCGTCGACGGCGAGGAAAAGACCTTCCTCGATCGCTACAGCGATTACATCTGGTGGGGCCTGATGGCGCTGTCGGCCATGGGCTCGGCCGGCGCGTGGTTCGCCGGCTATCTCAAGCAGGACGAACGCAACACCAACACCTCGCAGCGCGATCGCCTGCTTGAGATGTTGAAGGCCGCGCGGCGCAGCGATTCGACCGACGAGCTCGACCAGATGCAGGCGGAAGCCGACGATATCCTGCGCGACACGCTGCTGTGCTTCGAGCACGGCACGATCGAACAAGGCACACTGACCGCGTTCAACATCGCGCTGGAGCAGTTCCACAACGCGGTCGCCGACCGCAAGGCGCTGTTGATGAGCATGCCGCAAAACCTGCAGCGCGCGGCGACCCAGTTCAGGGCGGCGGGCTCGGCGTAGCAGCGCGAGTCCGACCTTTTCTCCATCCGCAGCTTCTCTTCGCCTCTCCCGCTTGCGGGGGAGGCCGACGCGCGTAGCGCGGCGGGTGGGGGCTCTCTCCGCGGCATGATTCGCGGAGAGAGCCCCCACCCCACCCTCCCGCGCAAGCGGGAGAGGGAGCCTGACGGACGTGCTCACCTTACGAGGCACGTCGCGGTTCTTCCGCGCGCAGCCACTCCCCCTGTAATCTCTCCGTCATGGAATTTTTCTAGGTCTTTGCCAGCTTGCGGCGCAGTGTTGCGCCCTGTCCCTGGAGGCCCCCATGACGATCCGGTTTTCGCACAAGATCACCCGCCGACGCTTCCTGTCGACCGCGGCAGCAACGGGGGCCGGCGTCATCGCGATGCCCTACCTTTCCCGCGCCGCCGACCGGCCGGCGATCACCCATGGTGTGCAATCCGGCGACGTCGGCGTCGACGGCGGCGTGGTCTGGGCGCGCGCCGACCGCCCGTCGCAGATGATGGTCGAGGTCGCGACCACGGAATCGTTTAGGGATGCCCGCGCGCTGCCACCGATCGCGGCGCTGCCGGAAAGCGATTTCACCGCCAAGATGCTGCTGGAGAACCTGCCCTCCGGCCAGGACATCTTCTATCGCGTCCGCTTCCGCGATCTCTCCCACATCGACATCGCCGGCGAGCCGGTGGTCGGCCGCTTCCGGACCGCGCCGAGCGATCGCCGCGACGTGTCCTTCGTGTGGGGCGGCGATGTCGCCGGCCAGGGCTGGGGCATCAATCCCGACGACGGCGGCATGTTCACCTTTTCCGCCATGAAGAAGCACAATCCGGATTTCTTCCTGCACTCCGGCGACACCATCTATGCCGACGGCATCATCTCGGCCGAGCAGAAGCAGCCCGACGGCAAGATCTGGAAGAACATCACGATCCCGGAAAAAGCCAAGGTCGCCGAGACGCTCAACGAATTCCGTGCCGCCCATAAATACAATTTCCTCGACGACAATCTGCGCGCCTTCAACGCCGAAGTGCCGATCTTCGTGCAGTGGGACGATCACGAGGTGACCAACAACTGGTCGCTGTCGAAGCAACTGCCCGCGACCTACAAGGAGCGCGACATCACGCTGCTCGCCGCGCGCGCGGCCCGCGCCTTCCACGAAATGTATCCGATGCGCGAGAGCATCGTCGAGCCGGGCCGCGTCTACCGCACCCTGAGCTACGGTCCGCTGCTCGACGTGTTCATGCTCGACGAGCGCAGCTATCGCGGCCCCAACGGCCCGAACCTGCAGGAGACCTACGGTCCCGACGCCTATTTCCTCGGGCCCGACCAGCTCGCCTGGCTGAAGCGCGCACTGCTCAACTCGCGCGCCACCTGGAAGGTGATCGCCTCCGACATGCCGCTGTCGCTCATCGTCTATGACGATGCGGCCAACAAGAAGGGCTCGGAAGCCTTCGCCCAGGGCGACGGCCCGGCGCGTGGCCGCGAGCTCGAGATCGCCGACCTCCTGCGCTTCATCAAGACCGCGGGAATCGTCAACATGGTGTGGCTGACCGCCGACGTGCATTACGCTGCCGCGCACTACTACAACCCGAACAAGGCCCAGTTCCAGGAGTTCGATCCGTTCTGGGAATTCGTCTCCGGTCCGCTGCATGCCGGCACGTTCGGCCCGAACGAGCTCGACAACACGTTTGGTCCGGAAGTGAAGTTCGTGAAGGCGCCGGGCGAAGCGAGCCAGAATCTGCCGCCCTCCGCCGGCATGCAGTTCTTCGGTCACGTCAAGATCGACGGCAAGAGCGGACAGATGACGGTGAGCCTGCGCGATCGCGCCGACGCCGAATTGTGGTCGATCACGCTCGATCCGAAGCAAGCGTAGTCCGCTCGCACCTTCTGCGGAACCGCCGCTGTGCCGGACGCCCTTGGCCCAAGGCCGGGGCTCCGCAATTGACCGGGATGGACGTCACCGACCTCTTCCGGTATCGATAGCAGAGCCATTGTGCTGGGGGCCCGAAGGGGCGGAGCATGAGGCGCTGCGAATCCGATCATTTGCTCGGCGGTATCGTCGCGAGGTCTCGACCTTGCCGCCTCATTGCCATCACCATAGCAGCGCTCATGCTGCTGCCGATCGAAGCCAGCGATGCCGGCTGGCGGCCAACCATCTCCAAGGGCTCGTCAAAGCACGCCGGACCGCCAAAGCGCGTGAAGACGGCAAGGCCGGCGAAGGTGGCAAGGCGCAGCATCGCAGCAAGGCCCCACGGCACGCGGCTTGCCGCCCTCGGGCCGGTCGTCCTGCCTCATTCTGCGCTGAAGCCGGCCCCGCCAACATGCAACCCCGCGACATTCCGGGTGGTTGTCGATGTGGGGCATACGGCGGAATCGGAAGGCGCGATCAGCGCGCGCAACGTTGCCGAATACACCTTCAACCTGCGCCTCGCGAAGCTGATCACGGAGAAGCTGAAGGACGACGGCTTTGCCGAAACCAGACTGCTTCTGACCGAGGGTAAGGCCAGACCCAGCCTCTTCAAGCGCGTGGCGGCCGCCAATGATCTGAGTGCGGATCTCTTCCTGTCGATCCACCATGACTCCGTGCCCAACAAGATGCTCGAGGACTGGGACTTCGAGGGCAGGAAAAGCCATTACAGCGATCGGTTCAGCGGGTACTCCGTCTTCGTCTCGCGCGACAACCCGGACTTCGCGGCGAGCCTCTCATTCGCCGAGCTGATCGGCAAGGAATTGAAGGCCCAGGGGCTTCATTATGCCGACCAATACACGCAGCCGATCATGGGCCGCTACCAGCACCCGCTGCTGAACAAGGAAACCGGCGTCTACAGCTATGATGAGCTGATCGTGCTGCGAAAGACCCGGATGCCCGCTGTGCTGCTCGAGGCGGGCTCGATCATCAACCGGGACGAGGAGCTCGAGATGGACTCGCCGGAACGGCAGAACATGATCGCGGGCGCCGTCGCGACGGCCGTCAAGGAATTCTGCGAGCCGCGATGGGACATCCTTGGTCCGCCCTGATTGCCGCCGTCATCCCCGCTTGCCGGTCTTGATCTCCTCGAATTTGGCGAGCGCTTGTTCGAACTTGCCGTTGAAGAGCCACATCGCATCGAGGATTTCGCGAAAGGTCGCAGACGTTCTCGCCCGGTCGGCCTGGCCGAACGCGAAGATGCTGTTGTTCCGCAGATATCGCATGATCCTGGGATCGGAAATTCTGTAGCCGACGAGGTTGCCAGAGCTGAGTGCAGCCCTGGTCGGCGTGGGAATGATCTGGATCAGCTCAAACAGCTTCATCTGATCAACCGGATTCGGCAGCGCCTTCAAGATCGCCGGGACCTCCGGGAAAATATCGGCGTGTGCGTTCATCAGGGCGTCTCGCACGGCGGTCCAGTGATTGAACCGATGATCCAGATTGCCCGCCCGGGCTTCTTCCCTGTCATCGCGACGGCTCAGTGCAGGATCGAGGGCTGCAATTGATCCCTTGATCGCTGCCCACTTCCTTCGACCGTTTCGATCCTCGGACAGACCGGTCTGCAGGCTCCCTTTGTAGGTGTTCGACCGCGCATTTCCTGCGTTCTGCTTGCCGCCCGTCTCGGCATAGAAAAGGCCGAGGCTGATGCGGCCCGCAGCGGCGGCATTCGTGGCATTCAGGCCCTTGGCTCGCGCGATCACGGTCGCCAGATCGACGACGTCCTTGAATGGCGTCTCCGATCCTTGCGCGCTGGCGGGCGGAGCCTCCATGATATCGAACAGCTTCCTGTACTCGTCGAACAGTGGCTCGTTGTCGGCGTCAAAATAGGCCGGAGGGATTCCGAATTTGTTCGGCCGTCCGATCCTGGACGGAAGCGCGTCGGTGAGATCCTTGTAGGCGCTCATCATTTCGACGCGGGCAAGGTAGAGGGCCTGGCCCGGCAGGTTGGGCAGCGGCTGGTTGGAATCGATCTGTGTGCGACGCTGGCGCAGGATCGACTCGAAATCCTTCACGGCCTTGTCGTAGGTCTCGCGCGCGGCCGATTGCTTGCTCGTCAGTCCGCCCGGCTGGCCCATGGCCGGAGACACGAAACCATCGATCGCGGCCGAGGCCAGCGACCCGGCCGCACCGAAGATCGCATGCGTTGCGAGCTGCGGCGTGAGGAGCAGCGCGACAGAAAGCGCAGCCGCGAGTGCAGCGGCGGATGTCCTGATCGCCATAACGGCTTCCCGATGGCTGAGCTTCGCCGGATCCGGCACCTCGGATCGTAGACGACGAACGCGCCGGCTGCGAGGCAGAAGCCCGCAATCCGTCGGTGTTCCGCTTACCAGCGCGCCCAGATCGCACCCAAAATCGCCGGAAAGCCTGCAAAATCCACGGCGCCGGCCCGAAATTCGGTCGCCCAAAGTGCCAACAAATCGTTGTTTTTTGACGTTTTCTGACTATATTGCGTCGCAACGCGCAAGGTGCCCGGTCCATTGGCCGGGCTTCCTTTTTGGGGCGATGCGTCCCCGTCAAATTTCTTAGGTATGAGCGTGATCCGGGCCCGGGCGGGCCATGTCTGCGAGCGGCCGGCCCGAGTTGTCCGGCGAGACCGCGCTCACGATCCTTTGCACGACCAGAAGAAGAGCCATGAACCTTCGTAACGTCGCCATCATCGCCCACGTCGACCACGGCAAGACCACCCTCGTCGACCGCCTGCTGCAGCAATCCGGCACCTTCCGCGAAAACCAGAAGGTGACCGAGCGCGCAATGGATTCCAACGACCTGGAGCGCGAGCGCGGCATCACCATCCTGGCGAAAGCCGCCTCGGTGCAGTGGAAGGATATCCGCATCAACATCGTCGACACTCCCGGCCACGCCGATTTCGGCGGCGAGGTCGAGCGCATCCTGAACATGGTGGACGGCGCGCTGGTGCTGGTCGACGCCGCCGAGGGTCCGCTGCCGCAGACCAAATTCGTGGTGTCGAAGGCGCTGAAGATCGGCCTGAAGCCGATCGTCGTGATCAACAAGGTCGACCGCCCCGACGCGCGCCCGACCGAAGTCATCAACGAGGTGTTCGACCTGTTCGCGGCGCTCGACGCCAGCGAGGAGCAACTCGACTTCCCGATCCTCTACGGGTCGGCCAAGCAGGGCTGGATGGCCGACAGCCCGGAGGGACCGAAGGACCTCGGCATGCAGCCGCTGTTCGACCTGATCGTGCGCCATGTCGAGCCGCCGAAGGTCGAGCAAGGTCCGTTCCGCATGATCGGCACCATCCTCGAGGCCAACCCCTATCTCGGCCGCATCATCACCGGCCGCATCTCCTCCGGCTCGATCAAGCCGAACCAGCAGGTGAAGGTGCTGGCGGCTGACGGCAAGCTGATCGAACAGGGCCGCCTGACCAAGATCCTCGCGTTCCGCGGCCTCGAGCGCACGCCGCTCGATGAAGCCGAGGCGGGCGACATCGTCGCGATCGCGGGCCTCACCAAGGGCACCGTCGCCGACACCTTCTGCGACCCCTCGGTCGAGACACCGCTGCCGGCGCAGCCGATCGATCCGCCGACCGTGTCGATGTCGTTCATCGTCAACAACTCGCCGCTCGCCGGCACCGAAGGCGACAAGGTGACGAGCCGCATGATCCGCGACCGCCTGCTGCGCGAGGCCGAGGGTAATGTCGCGCTGCGCGTCGTCGAGGCCGCCGACAAGGATTCCATGGAGGTCTCTGGCCGCGGCGAATTGCAGCTCGCGATCCTGATCGAGACCATGCGCCGCGAGGGCTTCGAGCTTTCGGTGTCGCGCCCGCGCGTCGTGCTGCAGAAGGACGAGGCCACCGGCGGCTGGCAGGAGCCGATCGAGGAGGTCGTGATCGACGTCGACGAGGAGCATTCCGGCGTCGTGGTGCAGAAGATGAGCGAGCGCAAGGCCGAGATGATCGAGATGCGCCCCTCCGGCGGCAACCGCCTGCGGCTGGTGTTCTACGCGCCGACCCGCGGCCTGATCGGCTACCAGGGCGAACTGCTGACCGACACCCGCGGCACCGCGATCATGAACCGCATCTTCCACGGCTATGCCCCCTACAAGGGCGAGATCCAGGGCCGCCGCAACGGCGTCTTGATCTCCAACGATCAGGGCGAGGCGGTGGCTTACGCGATGTTCAAGCTGGAAGACCGCGGCCCGATGATGATCGAGCCGGGCTGGAAGGTCTACAAGGGCATGATCGTCGGCGAGCACACCCGCGACAACGATCTCGAGATCAACGTGCTGAAGGGCAAGCAGCTCACCAACATCCGCACCACCTCGAAGGACGAAGCGGTGCGCCTGACCCCGCCGATCAAGATGACGCTGGAGAAGGCGCTCGCCTATATCGAGGACGACGAGCTCGTCGAAGTGACGCCGAAGTCGATCCGGCTGCGCAAGAAGCATCTCGATCCGAACGAGCGCAAGCGCGCCGAAAAGGCCAAGGAAGCGGTGGCGTGAGCCAATCTGTCATGCCCCGGCTCGACCGGGGCATCCAGTACGCCGCGGCCCGTCAGCTCAATCATCACTGTCTATGGAATACTGGATCAGCCGCATTCGCGGGTGATGACAGTCATGCGCGTGGCGACTTTAGACGCGCTTCTGGACGTGCTAGAGCCGGGACATGAGTTCCCTTCCCTCCACAGTCGACGTCGCCATCATCGGCGCAGGCGCCGCCGGCCTCGGCGCCGCGCATGCGCTGAAGGACTCCGGCCTCTCGATCGTCGTGCTGGAAGCCCGCGACCGCGTCGGCGGGCGGGCGTATACGATCCAGGCCGCGCCCGACGTGGTGTTCGATGTCGGCTGCGGCTGGCTGCATTCGGCCGATCAGAACAGCTTCGTCGGCATCGCCGAGCAGCTCAAATTCGAGGTCAACAGGGAGCTGCCGCCCTGGGGCCAGCGAGCCTATGGCGATGCGTTTCCGCAGGCCGATCGCGATGCGTTCACGCTTGCGCTCGATGAATTCTACGACCGCATCGAAGAAGCGGCGCAGCAGGGCAAGGACGTCCCGGCCAACATCTATCTCGAACCCGGCAACCGCTGGAACCCGATGATCGATGCGATTTCGACCTATGTGAACGGCTGCGAGCTCGACCGGGTCTCGATCCTCGACGTCGACGCCTACGAAGACACCAACATCAATTGGCGGGTGCGGCGCGGCTATGGCGCGCTGATCGCGGCCTATGGCGCGCAGGTTCCGGTGACGCTGAACTGCGCGGTCAGGCTGATCGATCACGCGGGCAAGCGCGTGCGCATTGAAACCTCGCGCGGCACGCTCGATGCCGGCAGGGTGATCGTCACCGTGCCAACCAATCTTATTGCCGACGAAGCGATCCGCTTCTCGCCCGCGCTGCCCGGCAAGATCGAAGCCGCGCGCGGCCTGCCACTCGGCCTCGCCGACAAGGTGACACTGGCGCTCGACAACGCGGAGGCGCTGCCGAAGGAAGGCAATCTGCGCGGCGCCACCATGCGCACCGAGATGGGCACCTATCATATCCGCCCGTTCGGCCAGCCCTGCATCGAAGGGTTCTTCGGCGGCCGCCTCGCACAAACGCTCGAGGACGCAGGCGACGGCGCCTTCGCCGCGTATAGCATCGACGAGATCGTCTCGTTCCTCGGCAATGACTTTCGCCGCAAGCTGAAGCCGCTCAGCGAATCCCGCTGGTCGCACGACCCGTTCGCCCGCGGCTCCTATTCACACGCTTTGCCCGGCCACGCCGACCAGCGCGCCGTGCTCGCCGCGCCGGTCGATGGCCGGCTGTTCTTCGCCGGAGAAGCGACTTCGCCGCAGTTCTTCTCGACTGCGCATGGGGCACGGGACAGCGGTGAGCGGGCGGCGAGGGAAGTGCTAGCCGGATTGCCTCGGAAGTAGCCAAGTCGTCATTGCGAGGAGCTCGCGACAAAATTGCGAGGCAATTTTGCGCTGAAGCGACGAAGCAATCCATGCATCCGCAAGCCGAAAGATGGATTGCTTCGCGGAGCCTGTCATCGGGCGCGCGTTCGCGCGACCCGTTGGCTCGCAATGACGATTTGGGCTACTCCAGCACCCGCGCTCGCATGTCCGCGTCGGGCACGAAGCACGTCTCATACTTTCCGAAGATGCGATAGCGGTTGCGCGCGATGAGGCGGTACACCGCGTCGCGCAGCGGCTTGGGCACCGCAAATAACGCGCGGACCCAACCCCATCGCGGCAGCATGCTCAGCACGGTCAGCGCCCCGTCCGACTTCATGTAGGCGACGCCGCCGTGGACCACGGCGTTGGTGTCGGGATCGCCGGGGTCGATGCCGAAGGCCCTGGCGAGCCGCGTGCCGTAGTCGGACTGGATCGGCGTGAAGCGGAAACGGCGCGCAGCGTCGCGGGCGATGACGAAGCGGACCCAGCGCGAGCAGAAGACGCAGACGCCGTCGTAGAGGATCACGTCATCGTCGGGCCAACCGGTCATCGGCTATCCAGAATGCAAGTGGATTTCATCACAAAAGACCCCGCAACGAATCGATCCAGACCGAGTTTCCCCGGCGTCGCCCCTGCCAAAAGGCGATGCTGCCACCACTTGTCGCTTATGGATCACGAATCCGTCGCCGGAGGCCGAGGCCTGTCCGTTTTCGGTACAGGTTTTCGCGATACTGATGCAAAAAGCGCACAGGTTAACCGATAATTAAGGATGGACCTTGAAGGCGGCCGTCCGACTTGCTTTGATTGCGTCCATGAGCACAACGCTGATCGAGGTCCGGGCGGCCAGAGCTGCAGACGCAGCCGCGGTGGCGTCTGCGCATGACGAAGCCTGGCGCTCGGCGTATCAGGGCATCATCCCCGGCGCCGAACTCGAAAAGCTGATCAACCGGCGCGGCCCGCAATGGTGGGACAGCGCGATCCGCAAAGGCAGCCGCGTCAGCGTGCTGGTGTTCGGCGACAAGGTTGCCGGCTACGCCAATTACGGCCGCAACCGCGCCCGCAGCCTGCAGTTCGAAGGCGAGATCTATGAGCTCTATTTGCGGCCGGAATTTCAGGGCCTTGGCTTCGGCCGGCGGCTGTTCGCCGCGGCGCGCCGCGACCTGATCCAGAGCGGCCTGAAGAGCATGGTGATCTGGGCGCTTTCCGACAACGAGCCGGCGACCGAGTTTTATCGTGCGCTGGGCGGCCGCATGGTGGCGCGCTCCTCGGAGCGGTTCGGGCCCAAATCGCTCGACAAGGTGGCTTTCGCCTGGGCCAACTGAAAATCCTGCTTCTCTCGCAGCCGCGGCAAGGCTAAACCAGCCATAGCGCTTCGCGCGAAGGCCTGCCCCGTGACAAGCCCGGGGTCATGCTGCTTTCGCACCCTGATAGCGCCAAACAAAAAATCACATCGTTTTTCAACTTCCAAAGGCCACGCGGAGCAATCCATGCGTATCGACGCCATATCGACCGGCAAGAACCCGCCCCACGACGTCAACGTCATTATCGAAGTGCCGGTGGGCGGCGAGCCGATCAAATACGAGATGGACAAGGAGGCCGGCACGCTGGTGGTGGACCGCTTCCTCTATACGCCGATGCGCTACCCCGGCAATTACGGCTTCATCCCGCACACGCTGTCCAACGACGGCGACCCCTGTGACGTGCTCGTCGTCAACACCCGCGCGATCATCCCCGGCGCGGTGATGAGCGTGCGCCCGGTCGGCGTGCTGTTGATGGAGGACGAGGCCGGCGGCGACGAGAAGATCATCGCGGTGCCGTCATCGAAGTTGACCCAGCGCTACGACAAGGTGAAGAGCTACAGCGACCTTCCCGACATCACGCTGCAGCAGATCCAGCACTTCTTCGAGCACTACAAGGATCTCGAGAAAGGCAAGTGGGTGAAGGTGCTGCGCTGGGGTGACGCCGAGGAAGCCTGCAAGCTGATCCTGGAAGGAATCGACCGGGCGAAGAAGAAGTAAGGCAGCGCTGAGGCCCTTCGTCCACTTCCGTCATTGCGAGCAGCACAGCGACGAAGCAATCCATACTTTGCCCGTGGCAACATGGATTGCTTCGCTCCGCTCGCAATGACGACTTAGAGAGTTCCCACGATTTCACACCGCCGGCGCCGGCAGGCCGTGAATGGCGCAAGCCGCGCGCAGCGTGTTCACAAGCAGGCACGCCACCGTCATCTGCCCGACGCCGCCGGGCACCGGCGTGATTGCGCCGGCGACATCGAGCGCTTCCTGGAAAGCGACGTCGCCGACCAGCTTCGGCTTGCCGCCCGGCACCGGAATCCGGTTGATGCCGACATCGATCACGGTCGCACCCGGCTTCAGCCAGTCGCTGCGCACCATCTCGGGCCGGCCGACCGCGGCATAGACGAGGTCAGCCTGGGCCACCAGCTTGGGCAGGTCGCGCGAGCGCGAATGCGCGATCGTCACCGTCGCGTTCTCGTTCAGCAGCAGTTGCACCAGCGGACGGCCGACCAGATTGGAGCGGCCGATCACGATCGCGTTCATGCCCTCGATCGAGGGATGCACGCTCTTGGTCAGGATGATGCAACCGAGCGGCGTGCAGGGCGACAGCGCCGCGAGGCCGCCGGCGAGCCGTCCGGCATTGTTCGGATGCAGGCCGTCGACATCCTTGGCGGGATCGATCGCATTGATGATGGTTTCGGCATGCAGCGATTTCGGCAGCGGCAGTTGGACCAGGATGCCGTGAACCAGCGGATCGCGATTGAGACGCTCGATCAGAGCCAGCAGCTCGGCCTGCGAGACATCCGCCGGCAACTTGTGCTCGAAGGAGGCCATGCCGGCGGCCTGGGTTTGAGTGTGCTTGCTGCGGACATAGACCTCGCTTGCGGGATCGTTGCCGACCAGGACAACGGCAAGCCCCGGCGTGAGCTGATGGTCGCGCTTCACTCGGGCAACCTCGCCGGCCACGCGGGCGCGAAGCTCGGCGGCGATGGTCTTTCCGTCGATGATACGGGCAGTCATGTCAGTCCTTTGTCTCCGAAATCATCCGGTCCGGATCATGCTTTGGTGTCGGTCAGGCTCCGCAAGGTCTCACCCAGGCCCCTCGGATCCCCGTCGACCGCGACCTGCTTGAGTCGCGAGGTGGCGCCGGAGAGGATCCTCACCCTGGCCTTGGGCACGCCAAGCGCCTTGGCAAGCAGCTCGGTCACCGCACGATTGGCTTCGCCGCCTTCGGCAATGGCGCGCACCCTGACCTTCACCACGGAGCGGCCGTTGGCCAGGGTTTCGATCCCATCGACACCATCGCGTCCGCCGCGCGGCGTCACGCGAACCGCGATGCTGATGCCCTCGGTGGAATAGCGCCAAGGGTCCATCGACGGGCCCCCTCGAGAAGGGTCAGATCACGTTCGGGTAGATGTAGTACATGATCACCCGCTCGATAAACATGATGATCAGGATCACGATGATCGGCGAGATATCGAGCCCGCCCAGGTTCGGCATCACGTTCCGGATCGGCCGCAGCACCGGCTCGGTGATCCGGTACAGGAACTCGGCCACCGCCGAGACGAACTGGTTGCGCGTGTTGACGACATTGAACGCCACCAGCCACGACAGGATGGCGGAGGCGATCAGGAGCCAGACATAGAGGTCAAGGACGATGATGACGATGTCGAGGACGGCACGCATGTGGTGGGAGCTCGCGGGTGGGACAGCTAGGTCAGCACGACGAGACTGGAATGAACCGCCATCGCGCTTCTTTTGAGCATGATCGTCCGGAAAACCGCCAGGCAGTTTTCCGGATCATGCCCTAGATATCGGTTCATCCCCCCGCAAACAAGGGAAGTTCCCGGCTGACCCGGCCGAAAACCGCTGTTTCAGCGTTCTTGACTTGGCCTTGGGCCGGACTGTAAATGGCGCCCGACTGTCGGCCGGGACACTCAGCACAACCCGGTTGCGATGGGGCCATAGCTCAGCTGGGAGAGCGCATCGTTCGCAATGATGAGGTCGGCGGTTCGATCCCGCCTGGCTCCACCACGCTTCGCCCTTCGGGCTACGCGTGGCGCAGCCGCGCAAGAGCCTGAAGGGCGAAGCGTGGTGTCCGGCGAAGCCCAAAGGGCGAAGACGGACCGGTTCAACAATCCCTCTTCTCAGCCTAAGCGTGGCGCAGCCGCGCCATAGCCCGAAGGGCGACGGCGGGCCAATTCCGCAAAACTCATCCCACGGCATCAGCCAAGCAGGCCCGATCGGGCAGAAGCTAGCCGTTGCCCCTCACGTCCCCGTAAACCGCGGCGGCCGCTTCTCAACGAAGCTCGCGACGCCCTCCCTGAAATCGTTGCTCTTGAGTGCGATCTGCATCTCGCGGTTGGCGTCGATGGTGGCTTCAGCCAGCGTCTGGAACGGCACGTCGTAGAGCTGGCGCTTGATGGTGGCCATCGCGCTCGGCGAGACGAAATCGCCGAGGTCGCGGGCATAGGCGTAGGTTTCCTCGCGCAGCCTGTCCGGCGCGCAGAGCCGGTTGACGAGACCAATCCGCAACGCCTCCTCCGCCGACACGCGCCGCGCGGACATCAGGAGATCAAGCGCGTTGGCGTGGCCGACGATCTGCGGCAGCATCCAGCTAATGCCGTGCTCGGCGATCAGGCCGCGCCGTGCGAACGCCGTCGTGAACACTGCATTGTCAGCCGCAAAGCGCAGGTCGCAGTACAGCGCGTGCACCAGGCCGATGCCGGCGGTGGCGCCGTTGAGCATCGCGATCACAGGCTTCTTGATCGCGGGATAATAGGCGTAGCGCGTTTGCCAATCGGCACGGCGGTTCATATCGAACGGAATGCTCTCGCCGCGCCTGACCTCGTTCGGGTCGATGCCCTTCAGCGCCTCCATGTCGGCACCGGCGCAGAACGCGCGGCCCGCACCTGTTATCACGATGACGCGGACATTGTCGTCGCTGGCCGCGGACTCCATCGCACTGCGGACATCGCGCTCCATGACTGCGGTCCACGCATTCATGCGATCGGGGCGGTTGAGCGTGATGGTCGCGATCCTGTCGCTGACGTCATAGAGGATGTGTTGGTAGCTCACGGCGATCTCCCTATGGTTCGTTGTTGTTGGCGCGCACGTCTTTGCCGCGTCGGCCACTGCACGCGACACTAGAGCAATTTCGGTTCTGAATGAATCAGAACCGAAGCTCTAGATTCTTGTTTTGACGCGTTTTCTTCACGCGAACCGGTATCCACTTCGCTCGAAAACGCTCTAACACATCTGTCGAGATGAAACCGCGGGCAACGCCGTGAGCAATATTCCGCGCTGCGGCTATTCCGCGGCTTGCAGCATCATTGTGCGCGGCGTGCGCGCGATCCAGCCATCGATGAAATGCTTCAGCCACGCACGCTCGACAGCATCGTGGACGGCGCGTTCGGCGAAGTGCAGATGGCGCGGCTGCGCGCCCAGCGACTCCATGCGCACACAACCGCGCGCGGTCCAGCGATGCATCATCGCGTAGGTCACATCGGGATGGAATTGGAGGCCGAACGCATTGTCGAACTGGAACGCCTGGATCGGGAAGTCATCGCCCGCGGCGAGCAGCTCCGCGCCATCGGGTAATTGAAATCCCTCGCCGTGCCAGTGATAGACGCGCGTCGGCCAGTCCGGACAGAGCGCGTGGCCCGCGGCCGTCGGCGTGATCGGGTAGTAGCCGACCTCGACGCGCCCTTCCGGATGCGGCGCGACCTCAGCACCAAGCTGCCGCGCCAGCATCTGGGCGCCCAGGCAGATACCCAGAAACGGCCGCTGCTCGCGCAGGGGCACCGCGATCCAGTCGATCTCGCGCCGCACATAATCGTCGGAATCGTTGGCGCTCATCGGGCCGCCGAAGATCACCGCGCCGGCGTGCTCGTCGAGCGTCTCGGGGAGCGTATCGCCGAAGCGCGGGCGGCGAATGTCCAGCCCATAGCCCAGCGCGCGCAGGGCGTTGCCGATCCGGCCGGGGGTCGATGTTTCCTGATGCAGCACGATCAGGATCGGCTGCGTCGGGGTCGCTTCCGGCGTGGCCGCGGCCGGCCTTCGATCTGCGAAGGGGAGCACGGCACAGGCTTGGTCCGACCGGAGCGACATTCGTCTCTGCTTGAGAATGCGGCACGTAGGGCGCGATCATAGCTAAGCAGTTCTTAATATCGCGTGAGTTTGCACACCCACGCGAAGCAAATTCGCACGCCAGAAACAATTCGAAAGATACCGTTTCAGCGCTTGCGGAGCTGAAAGCCGCCGACTGCCGCCAGGATGAAAGAGCGCGGGAACAGGCGCAGCAGGAACGGCACGAGCTTGATGAACGGCCCAGGCAACACGGCGCGCTTGTTAGCCATGAGCCCACGATAGGCCTGCCTCGCGACCTCGGCCGACGAGACGTCGAGGATGGCTGAATCGAAGCCTGGCGCAAACCCGGCGCGCGCCTGAAATTCCGACGGCACGGGGCCCGGGCACACCACGGTGACACGCACACCATGCGGCGCCAGCTCGCAGCGCAGCGCCTCCGAGAACGACAGCACATAGGCCTTGGTGGCGTAGTACACGGCCATGCCGGGTCCCGGCAGGAAGCCGGCAATCGAGCCGAGATTGAGGATGCCGCCGCGACTGCGGATGAGCTGGTCGGCAAAGCGCAGCGACAGATCGGTCAGCGCACGGACGTTGACCGCGATGATGTTGAGCTGCTCCGCGCGGTCAAGCTTGATGGCGTGGCCGAACAAGCCGAAGCCCGCATTGTTGACGAGATATTCGATCTCGACTCCGGCCTCCGACAGAGCTGCCGCGATCTTGTCGCCGGCATCGCTCGCCTGCAGATCACAGGGAATCACGATCGGCGTCGGGCCGCCCTTGCCGCCGAGCTCGTCGGCCAGGGCCTTCAGGCGATCGGCACGCCGCGCCACCAGCGCCACCCGGTGACCGTTCGATGCAAACACACGCGCCAGTTCGGTGCCTATGCCCGCCGATGCCCCGGTTATCAGCGTCACACGCTCGGTCACGATCCAAACTCTTATTTCAAAATTCCAGAGAGCTCTCGAACGGCGGGGACGAGAGCATAGGCATGCGGTGTGAGCAAGCCACCCGTCGGCATATCGACAAGCAGCCCTGCACAGCTTTCAAGCGAAACGCCGGATTTTCAGGCGGATCGCCCGTGATCGTGGCAAATCACACCGGACATTAAAGTTTCGTCATCTGTGACGTTGATGCGATGATGTCCGAGTTGACACAATAGGCCTGTCGATCGGGGCGTGTCAGATTGCCGCGTCTGCGGTGCCCCACGGGCCCTTCGGCAGCGACGCCTGCTTCTCGGCGACGCGATGCTTGAGATCGATGCGGTCGCGCGAGGAAATGCCGAGCAGGTCGGCCGCGCGCCAGACCACGTTGTCCTCGAACTCGCTGACCTCGCCATCGGCATAGACCAATTCCCACATCATCTCGACGATGCGCAGCCGGCCTTCCTCGTTCACCGAACGCATGATCACGCTGGTAAAGTGATAGAGATCGACGGCCTCGCCCTCGACCCGCATCGCGGAGGCGATCAGCTTGTCGGCGCTGCCGGGATCGAGCTGGAAACGGCTCTCGATCAGGCTGTGAAGCTTGCGCTTCTCGATTGCAGTCGGCTCGCCGTCCAGCGACACGACGTGAACCAGCAGCGCGGTCGCCGCCAGACGGTAGTCGCTGTCGCCGAACGTCCGGTCGGCCTGCGCGTCGGGGGACACGATATCGGCAATGAATTGGCGGAGTCCGTCGAGCATCGCTCTCTCTGTCTGATGGCTTGATGAAAAACTATATGGCGTGGAAACCGAACCGGCGCAATCGGCGCCGGTTCCCGCACCAGCATTACGTTTCGGCAATCTCAGCTACGGTATCTCGTACACCACGAGCTTGTCGGCGATCCCACGCAGTGCCGCCTCCTTCTGGATCGGCCTGATGGCCGCGCGATCCAAAATGCCTGCAACCTCCGGCGATTCCATCACCGGCTGGGTCAGATGAATTTCCTGCGACGTCGACAGGCTCTGCACCCGTGCTGCGATGTTCACGGTCTGCCCGAAATAATCCTGCCGTTCGTTCAACATCACCGCAAGGCACGGGCCCTCGTGAATACCGATCTTGACGATCAGGTCCTCCCTGCCGCGCTCGGCGTTGAGCTTCTTCATCGCGGCGCGCATGCGCAGGCCTGCCGACAGCGCGTCCTCCGGCTTGATGAAGGTCGCCATCACGGCATCGCCGATCGTCTTCACCACCGCGCCATGCTCGGAGGCGATGATCTCTAGCAGCGCATGGAAATGTGCGCGCACCAGATCGAACGCGGCGAGATCGCCGACACGCTCGTAGAGCGCGGTCGAACCCTTCAGATCGGTGAACAGGAAGGTCAGTGCGGTGATCTTCAGCCGCTGGTCGACGTTGAGATTGTCGGCCTTGAACACGTCGCGGAAGGTCTGGTTCGACAGCATTCGCTTCGCCGTGAGGATCGGCTTGCGCTTGCCCAGCAATTTGTGCAGCGGATCGCCCGCGATCCAGACCGAGGGCAGCACGCGGACGCCAGCCTGATTGTCCAGTGAGAGCCGCAGCGGCCCTGGGCGCATCGTCGAGGTGCCGGTCGGCGCGTGCAGCTTGTTGAACGCGATCGAAAACTGCTGACGCTCGGTGGTGGGCTCGCCCTCAATGGCGAAGAAGTGCGCCGAATGCGTCACCGGCTCGAACACAATGACGAATTCGTTGGGCAGATTGAGCGACAGAATCGCCTTCTCGCCGGGCGGCATTTCCAGCCCCTCCAGCGCCACCTCGTTGATCAAGGTCGAAACCGTAGTCTCGTCGAGCTCTATGCCTGAGCTCCAGAATATTTGCCGGAAGTATTCCCAGATCGGCAGTGAATTGGGATCATGCGCGGCGATGTGGCGGACGCGCGGGCTGACGGTAAAGGCCACCTCGACGAGTTCATCGACCGAAGCCTCATAACCCGCCGCGCACAGCGCGCAATTGTAGTCGTCATGGCGCAGCGACTTTAGCGTCGCGTGGGCGTCGAGCACGCCGCCACAGCCCGGACACAGCACGTTCCAACTCATATCGAACAGGCCAAGCCGCGAGGCATGCAGGAAGCCGGAGATCACCCGCTCCTGATCGAGTCCGGTGCGGCGGGAGAAATGCAGCAGATTGATGCGATTGAGCTCGCGATCGTGACCATCCGCGATGAGCTGCTGCATGGCATCGACGACGGCACCGTCGGTCGTCTGCCTGAGGACTGCGAACTGGGCCTGCGTATCACTCATGGTGGGACCTCAAGCATGATCCGGACCGGAAGGGCCGCGTCATTCTAGCGCAAAAATGTGAAGCCGTGTGACCTTGCGACCGACACAAGGCGCTCGCGTAAAGGTCACGCCGGGGCGTGAAACCGAAGCGCTGCGAATTTCAACCTGATCGCGTCTCGTTTAGATGAGCATGCGGAGGTAGCCGCGCAAGGCCTAACGCGGCGCGATCGCAAACATCGGCGAGCGGTTGGGCTGCGTCGTCACCACGCCGACCGGCATCACCGGCTCCTTGTCAGCCAATGCGACGCGGAACGCGCCGATGATCCTGGCGAGTGCGAGCGTCGCCTCGACCAGCGCGAAGTGCGCGCCGATGCAGACCCGCGGGCCGACGCCGAACGGCAAATAGGCGAAGCGATCGGGCGGCGTTCCCGTCATGAATCGGGCCGGCACGAATGCATTCGGATCACGCCACAGCCTTTCGTGCCGGTGCAACAGCCACGGCGCGATCATGATTACGTCACGCTTCCTGACCGGCAGGCCCGCGATGGTGTCCGGACCTCCGGCGGCGCGTGCGATCAGGAAGGCCGGCGGATAGAGCCGCATGGTTTCGTCGATCACCGCGCGGGTGAATTTCAGCCGCTCGACGTCGAGCGTGCCAACTCCTGCCATGCTGCTGACTTCTGCCGCCAACTGCTCCTGGGTCGGAGGATCCAGCGCCAGCAAGTAGAGCGCCCAGAACAGCGTGGTTGCCGTCGTCTCGTGGCCGGCCAGGATCATGGTCGCGACCTGATCGCCGAGCTGCGCATCGGTGAAGGCCTCGCCGGTTTCAGGATCACGAGCGGCCTCCATCAGGTCGAACAGGTCGCGCGCCGGCGCGCTGTCGTCCTTCCCGGCCGCCCGGCGCTCGGCCATCAACTGGCCGACAAACGCTGTCCAGCGCTTGCGGAAGCGGGCGCGCTTGAAATCCTGCGGGCTCGGCCAGCCGAGCGGCAGCAGCAGATCGAGCATGTGTGGCCGGGCCAGCGTCTCGCCATATTCCATCACGAAGTCGCGCAACGCGGCGCCGTGGCGGTCCATGCCAAAGGAGAACATGGTGCGGCCGGCAATCTCGAGCGTCATCCTCTGCATCACCTCGCGCAGGTCAACCGGACCATTGCTTGCGGCCTTCAGCTTTGTGACGGTCTCATCGGTCACCGCGACCATCGTGGGCACGAGCGTCATCACCGCGCGTGGCGTGAACGCCGGCGCCAGCGTGCGGCGCTGATGTTTCCACGCCCGGCCTTCGGCGATCAGAAGTCCTTCGCCCAGCATCGGGCGCAGTACACGAATGCCGGCCGGCGTGCGGGTATAGTTCTCGTAATTGTCGACCAGCACGTGGCGGATCGCATCGGGCGCGTTGAGGATGAAGCTGCTGTGGCCGAAGAAGCGGCCCTGGATGATGTCGTCCTCATAAGCGCGCCGGCCCCAGGTCTCGATCGGCGAGTTGCGCATCGCCCGCATCCGACCGAACGCGGTCATGGTATCGGGCGCGCGCGGCGGGGCCGGCGGCACCAGCGGCTGGCGCGCCATCGTCATGTCGGAGGCTTCGGCTATGCTCATGGTTGTCGGTCCAGTCTATCGCGACGTCAGATCCAGACACGCAATCCCGGCGCTGCGAAGGCGCTGATCATAACAGGAGCTAATAGGTCAGCTCGGCGATCGCAATCCGGTTCTCCGATGCCGGCCAGGCCCGCGCCACGATCAGCTCCTCATTGAAGAGGCCGACGACGGGACGGCCGATCTCGGCTGCCGAAAGCCGCAGCGTCGTCACGGAATCCGTCGGCACGCCCGGCTTGACGTCGGTCGGCTCCTTGCCATCGAGCAGCACGACATCGCGCGGCAAACCGAAATAGCCGCGCGGCCGCGACATCATGACGACGGCGCCGGCGCCTGCATCTGCGGGCAGCAGCGGCCGCGCCGCGCGCAGATGCACGATGTCCGACGAGCGCGGAAACGGCGAGCGATAGATATGCGTCGTCACCGTATCAGGCGAGGTCAGCACGAATTCAAGCGGCCAGATGGGATCGACCTGCGCCGGCCCCCAGCGCCCGTCCGAACCGGTCTGCGAGCTGTGCAGCGGGGCGCCGATGCGTTCGCCGGTGTCTGCCGAGACGCGATAGATGTCGACCGATGCGCCGGACACCGGACGGTTGGTCGGCACGGCGCCGGGCGTGCCCGTGACGAGGCCGCTTAGCCTCACCGTCGCCTCCGGCACGATGCCGATCCGCGACGGCTCGCGCCCTGCGATGAACTTGTAGATCTCGCGGAAGGCGCGCAGATGGAACGCGGTCTCGCGATGATCGAGCGCGCCGAGCACCAGGTTGGTGGCGCCCTTCAGGGCCGGGCCGTCGGCAGTGACGTTGGTGGGCGTGCCCGGCTTGCCGACAAAGCGGCCGTCGACTTGCGCATATTTGTCGAGGCCGTCGCTGCGCAGCGTCAGGAACGCGGTGCCTAGCGTCACCTCGCTGTCACCGTCGTTGAGGCCGCGCAGGAACGGGCCGCGGCCGTTGAACTCGTTGCCGAGCCCCTCGTCCCAGGCGTAGACGCCGTGGTTCGGCGTGCCGCACAGCACGGCATGGCTGACATCGCCGCCACCGCCGTTCTTGATGTAGTTGCGGATCGCGTAGCCACCGCGCGAACTGCCGACCAAGGCGATGCGTGCGGCGCCGGTCGCCTGCTTCAGCTCCTTGATCGCCTCACCGAGCTCGCGGCGCTGGTCGTCCGTCGAGGAGCGGCCCGCCTGCTCGACCTTGTCGTCGGTACGCGCGAGCGGATCGGTGAAGTTGACCGCGAGCAGCCGCTGGTGTGGCACGCCGTTGGATTCCATCCGCCAGATCGTCGTCATCCAGAGCGGCGCCTGGTCGCCATTGCCGTGCACGAACAGGATCGGCGGAAGATCACCCCCTGATTCTGCGGGCGCGGTCTGCGCCATTGCCGAGCCGCCGAGGCGACTCCCCAACAAGGACAGGGCGCCGGCCCCCTTCAGTATCGTCCGCCGCGACAGGTCCATTGTCCCCTTCCCCAAGCCTTTCAGCCGTTTAGCTGTGTCTTACGTCCGCAATGGATACCGTAATTGCTGGACAGGACACGCTTTTCGCAGGCATCAGTTGATGCTGCCGGAATCATCAGCAAGCCATAGCAGGGCAAACGGAACCGGATATGACCGCAGCGCCTGATCGTACTGACAGTATCACTGCGCCGTTACGGCACTCAATCTTCAGGCGGATCTGGCTCGCCAGTCTTCTCTCCAATCTCGGCATCCTGATCCAGGGCGTCGGCGCGGCCTGGGCCATGACGCAGATGACGCCGGAGGCCGACAAGGTCGCCCTGGTGCAGACCGCGCTGATGCTGCCGGTGATGCTGATCTCGATGCCGGCCGGCGCCATCGCCGACATGCACGACCGCCGGATCGTCGCGCTGGTGTCATTGGCGATCGCGCTCACCGGCGCCACCACGCTGACCGTGCTGGCGTGGCTCAACATGGTGACGCCGAACATCCTGCTGGCGCTGTGCTTCGTCGTCGGCAGCGGCATGGCGCTGTTCGGCCCGGCCTGGCAATCCTCGGTCAGCGAGCAGGTGCCGGCGGAGACGCTGCCCGCCGCCGTCGCGCTCAACGGCATCAGCTACAACATCGCGCGCAGCTTCGGGCCCGCGATCGGCGGCATCGTGGTGGCGGCCGCCGGCGCCGTGGCGGCATTCGCCGCCAACGCGGTGCTGTATTTGCCGCTGCTGGTCGTGCTGTTCCTGTGGAATCGGGTCAGCGAGCCGTCGCGCCTGCCGCGCGAGCGGCTGAACCGCGCCATCGTCTCGGGCGTGCGCTACATCACCAATTCGCCGTCGATCAAGATCGTGCTGACCCGCACCATGGTCACCGGCATCATCGGCGGCTCGGTCTCGGCATTGATGCCGCTGGTGGCGCGCGACCTGCTGCATGGCGGCGCCCAGACCTACGGCATCATGCTCGGCGCGTTCGGCATGGGCGCGGTGATCGGCGCCCTCAACATCAGCGAGATCAGGCGTCGTCTCAGCGGCGAGGCCGCGATCCGCGCCTGCACGCTGATGATGGGCGGCGCCATTGCAGGCGTTGCGCTCAGCAAGGAGCCGGTGATCACGGCCGCGGCGCTGGTGATCGCCGGCGCGGCCTGGATGCTCGCGGTGGCGCTGTTCAATATCGGCGTGCAGCTCTCGGCGCCGCGCTGGGTCGCGGGCCGCTCGCTGGCCGCCTTCCAGGCCGCGATCGCCGGCGGCATCGCGATTGGAAGCTGGGGCTGGGGCCGCATCACCGACGTCGCCGGCGTCGAGATCGCGCTGTTGATCTCCGCCGCTCTGATGCTGCTGTCGCCGCTGCTCGGCTTCTGGCTCAGGATGCCGCCGGTCGGCGCCCGCAACGAGGACGCCACCGAGGCGCTCGCCGATCCCGAGGTGCGGCTGCAGCTCACGGGGCGCAGCGGGCCGCTGGTGGTGGAGATCGAATATCGCGTGGCGCAGGACAACGCCCGCGCCTTCCACAATGTAATGCAGGACGTGCAGCTCAGCCGGCAGCGCAACGGCGCCTATGGCTGGTCGATCGCGCGCGACATCGCCGATCCCGAGCTCTGGACCGAGCGCTATCACTGCCCGACCTGGCTCGACTTCCTGCGCCAGCGCAACCGCGCCACCCAGATCGAACGCGAATTGCATCAGAAGGCGGCCGACTTCCACATCGGTGCCGAGCCGATCCGGGTGCGCCGGATGCTGGAGCGTCCGTTCGGGTCGGTGCGCTGGAAGGAGGAGACGCCGGACCGCGCCGCCAACGAGGTGATCCCGGTGGTCGCGACCGCGGCCGGAAGCAGCACGTAGCCCTCTGCCGTCATTCACACAATTATATCAACGCAGAGACCTACTGCCCGTGCTCGGCCAGCGTCCGCTGGCACGCTTTGCTCAGGCGGCCGCGATGCTCCTTCAGACAGGCCAGCACGACCTGATCGCCGTCATTGAGATGAGCGCGGCAAAACCGCGTGGCATCGCGCGTGCAGGCGTCATGCCCCTGCTGCGCCGACGCTGCGGACGCAATCAGTGCCAGCGGAATGAAAGCAAGCAGGAATCTCGTCATCTCAAAAGCCTCTAAGGAATACGACGCCTTGGTTCTATAGCGTTCCGACGCAGCGAAGAAGCGTGAAGCGGCGCAGGCGGCAGCCGCCCGACTGTGACGATCATCACGGAAAGCCAAGGCGCTCTTTTTCTTGCGCTCCCGGCGACTTGTTGGGACCGCGTTAAGACCTTGTTGGCATTAATCGCTCGTTACGGCTGTGGCGTATCCCGAGTCCTGAGGAAGTGAATAGCGATGCGTAATGCGTTGGGCCTGATGCTGGCCAGTCTTGTAGCGGCGGTTGCGATCGCCGGAGTGTGGTTCTGGACCTCCTCCCCGCGCGCTGATGCCTCTCCCCCACAAACCGTGGCCGCCCGCACGCCCGATCCGCTGCCCGCGGCGGCAAAGGCGGCGGCCAAGGACGACGTCGAGACCACTGCCGCTCTCTCGAAGCGGGCCGACGCCACCACCGCCACGGCGCAGCCCGCGGCAGCTTCTGCCCCGGCGCCAGCACCCGCTCCCGTCGCGGCCGCACCCAAGCAGGCCTGCGCCAATCCAGATGCCCTCGGCGTCAGCCGCACCGTCGTGGTCGACACGTCAGGCGGTCCGGGTTTCGGCTTCCTGCAGTACAAGCAGTACGACTTCCTCACCGACAAGGAGGTCGTGCTGACCTTCGATGACGGTCCGTGGCCGACCACGCCGGCCGTGCTCAAGGCGCTGGCGGATGAATGCACCAAGGCCGTGTTCTTCCCGATCGGCCTGCACACCACCTATCACCCGGACATCCTCCGCCAGGTGCTGGCCGCGGGCCACACCATCGGCGCCCACACCTGGTCGCATGCGCATCTGGCGAGCAAGAAGATCACCGAGCAGCAGGCCAAGGACGAGATCGAGAAGGGCTTCAGCGCCGTGAAGATCGCACTCGGCACCGACCCCGCGCCGTTCTTCCGCTTCCCGGCCCTGGCCCACACGCCGGCGACGACGGCCTATCTCGGCTCCCGCAACATCGCGATGTTCTCGGTCGACGTCGACTCCAACGACTTCAAGTCCAAGAGTGCCGACGAGGTGATCACGAACGTGATGACCAAGCTCGAGAAGCAGGGCAAGGGCATCATCCTGATGCACGATCTGCAGAAGCACACCGCGCAAGCCTTGCCGACGCTGCTGCGCCGGCTGAAGGCGGGCGGCTACAAGGTGGTCTGGATGAAGCCCAAGACCCAGCTCGAGACGCTGCCCGAATACGATGCGATGATGACCAAGATCGAGAAGCCGAACACAGCCGGCCGCCCGGTGGGCAACGTCGTGCAGACGGTCGCTGAGTAGCGCTCCGAATACGCCGAACACGCTCGACGCAAAGCGCCCCCGGATCCGATCCGGGGGCGCTTTCGTTTTCTGATCGCAGCCGCCTGGAAAGGCCTAAGCGCCTTCAAGACAGGCGCCATCGCGCCCGTCGGCTGCGGCTCCCACCAAAATATCGAAAACAACCCCATGCAAAGTAGCTCGCGGCCGTCGTTTCCGGGTTGGACAGTTGGGGACTGGTGCGCCGCGGCCGATGAAGATGGCCTTATCACGGCAGGGCCTGCGGCGTGTTCCACCCGGCAAGCATGCGACGACCTGCGATGTCGAGCTGCGCCACATGGACGGCCATTCGTCCAATGCGGTCTCAACCTCTACCCGATCCGGTCTGCAGGCATATCTTTGCGCCTGGACGCAAGCTCATAGCGGCCGCATTGGTAAGACCACTGCGCAATCGGCAACGAAGGAGCGACAATGTTCGACCACCTGGGAATGGTCTTTCGGGACCTGCGCATGGCTAGCGCCTTCTACCGTGCGGTGCTCGCGCCGCTGGGCATCAAGGCCATGGAGGACCACACGGGAGCCGACGGGACCGGATGGCTGGTGTTCTCCACGGGCGCGCCGGAGTCGCCCTTCTTTGTGGTGGCGGGCGGCCGGCCAAGCTTCTGGACAGATGAGCATGAATCAGCTCGGAGCCCGGCGCACTTTGCCTTCAGGGCGCCGTCGCGCGCCGCCGTCGATGCCTTTCACCGCGCCGGCCTTGCGGCGGGTGCGGCGAATAACGGCGATCCCGGTGTAAGGCGGGGGCGATACTACTGTGCTTTCCTGATTGATCCGGACGGCAACAATATCGAGGCAGGCGTCTACGCCGACGCTTGAACAATTTGCGGCCAAAGCGCTGTCACCAAATTCGATGGCCGATAATGGTCTGTCAGAGCGCAGCATATCGCGTTCTGGAAAGGCGGTACCGCAAGAGGGATTCGAACCCCCGACCCCTCGGCATTCACGCTCTTAGGCGGGATAGGGCCAAATTCGCGCCGGGGGCTTGGCCAGTGTAGCCTCTGGCACGACGTGCAAATTTCCTGAATTTTGAATATCCAAAGCGCTGCCGAGGCCTACTTAGCTTGCTCGCGAAATGCAGTTGCTTCTGAATGAATTTGGGGATCATGATCTATGCAGAACCAATATGGGTTGAGCCGCGATATTCCTGCTGACGTAAAGCGAATCGTACGGCAGCGCGATGGCTTCGGCTGCGTGGTGTGCGGTAAAGCCATTCACGATTATGAGCATTTCGATCCCGAGTTTGCCGACGCGACCAAACACGATCCCGCAGGCATCATTTTGCTTTGCATTTCGTGTCACGGCAAAAAGACGCGCGGGTTTCTGTCAAAGCAAACGATCGCCGCTGCGCGGCAAAATCCCAAATGCAAGCAGAAGGGATTTTCTTTTGAGGAGTTCGATATCGGAACTGCCCCGCCAGAGATTTCGATCGGAGATTTCGGTGCGACTGACGTTGACACGCTGATCGAGATATTTGGCACGAAGATTCTTTCGATTTCGACCCCCGCCGAAGCCCACCTGCCTTTTACCATCAACGCACTTTTGACCGATCGCAACGGCAACACCATTCTGAAGATAGTAGACAATGAATGGCAAAGTTCGGTCGAGAACTGGGACGTTGAGACGGGAGGTGGGAAGATAACAATCCGACATGGTCCAGGCGATATCGTGTTGGTCATACGGACTGAACCACCCAGCAAGTTGATTATCGAGCGGCTCGACATGTACCATCGAGGCGCCTCTATTAAGTGTCGAGAAGGTCAACCCATTTCGATTACGATGCCGGATGGAGGGATCATAGTCGGCGAGCGCGTAACTGTTCGTGGATGCGAGATTGGAATCAAGATTGACTCCCAAGGAATAGCTTTCGGCGTCGGTGGCGGATACCTCCACCTTGGGCGCCTGTCGGGCGAGGGACAGGTTAGGCGCCGAATGAACTTGTCTGGTTCACTAAGTCGTAATTCGGTTTGCACCTGCGGTAGCGGCAGAAAATACAAGCACTGTTGCGGGCGTTACTGAGGTCGCGCTGGCCACTTGCGCCGTGGGAACGCCGTCATAGGCTAGACAGCTCCGGAGATGCCGCGCATCTTCGTTGCGCCGAAGGTAACGATCCTTATGACATTTCGTGCAGAAAACATCGCTCCGGGAGCATCCTCATTCGACATGCTGAAGTCACCAATACCGCGCGGCGCTACCCTTCGGTGCTTGAGCGACCTTCCCGCGAAAATTATTACCTCTGCCGATACATGCTTCGTCGGCAATTACAGTCTTACTTCGGTAGCTCTCCGCTACAAGGAGGTGACGCTCGCTACGGCTTGGCCTGCCAGCAACGGCGGCCTAGGGCTGGATAGGGGATCACTGGGTGAGAACGCTTCTTCCGATTGAAGACCGGATCGAGCGGGCAGCCCAGCTTGTCCTTCGCGCTCGCGTGTTCTTCGATATCTGGTTTTACTTCGAGAGCAACGACACGCGCCCGAGCTTGCTGGACATCATGCAGGAATTCAGTGAGTTCTTCCGCTTCGCTCCGCATGCTCACTTTGTAGCCTTTGTTGTCACCACGGCGGCACTTTTCGACAGGCGACGAGACACAATTAGTCTGCCGGGCTTGGTCAGGGAGATGGAGCAAGCGAACCGCCTACCGACACGGACTCAAGCTGACCTCAACGCGCTTATCAAGCAGGCGCAGCCGCTGGCCGCGAAGATCGTGCTTCTTCGTCACAACGCCTTTGCGCATCGAAGTTCGACACTGTCCTATGACGACGCTTTCAAGGCCGCTGCTGTCACCGCCGCTCAGATGCGGGACCTCACTGACACCGCGCTCAAGATTGCCAATCATCTCGCCCGCGCAATAGGGCGCACCGAGCACTTCTTCAATGAGCTTCCGCGAGCGGATGCCGAAACAATGATGAAGGCGCTAAAGAAAGGACGACGGCGACCGACTATTACAGGAGGCGAGCCCAGCTAGACTGAGACGGCTTCCGTGCGCGCCCTGCTAATCGCAGCAAAGAACAAGCCGTGCGGCGCGCTACCACAGCCCGCCAACAATCGAGCGGGAAACGTGGTCTTCGGCTCTGTTGACCGGAACGCTCGGCCGGACAGGGTGAAGCTGGTGCCGCAAGAGGGATTCGAACCCCCGACCCCGTCATTACGAATGACGTGCTCTACCGACTGAGCTATTGCGGCGGACCGTTCGGCAACGGCCTTGAAGGGCAGCCACCTGATATCGGGCATGGCCTCGATTGGCAAGGACAAGCCGGGCCCCAAGCTTGCGGATTTAACTCCCCAAACGTGACAGAAATCCGCGCCAGCCGCCCATCTGGGCCTTGGGCGGGCCGATTTGCTCGGCAAATTCGTCCCTGGCGCCGTCCTCGTCGATCCCGGGGTCGTCGGGGGCGCGGACGATGGGGATCACGGCCGGAATCGGCGCCGGGGCGGCCTTGGGCAGGTCGGTCCGCGAGCGGAACAAGGGGGCGGGCGCGGGGGCGGCTGATTCGGGGGCCGGCGCAGGCTCGGCCGGGGCTGGTTCGGCCTCGATGACCTCCGGCGGCGGGGTGTTGTCCTGTGCGGCAGGTGTGGCCGGTGCGGCGGGTTTCATTTCGATCGGCTCGGCCGGTTCCGGCGCCGCGGGCTCGTTGCCCACCTGCTTCGGCGGCTCGACGCGGCGCGAGGCCAGCATCGCCTCCTCGAAGGCCGACGTGTCGACGGGATCGCGCTTGTCCGACGGCAGTGCCGCCACCGGCGTCTGCCACTGGAAGGCGTCGAGCCGGCCGGTGACCGGCGAGACCGGACGCCAGCGGTCCGAGACGTAGCCGTCGGCGGTCCAGACCGGATCGTGCAGCCCGCGCACCGCACGCAAGGTCCAGGCCCGCGCCCGGCCGCTGTCGCCATGCTCGGTGCGCTCGATGTCGGCCATCAGCAGCGCGACGCGCTGGGTCGGCGCCGCGGTGAACGGCTCCAGCGCGGCGCGCGCCTTGGCGAACTCGGAGGCGTCGATCGCCGCGCGGGCGACCGCCAGCGCGCCTTCGATATGGCCTGGCGTCTTGGCCGCCAGCGTCTCGACCCGAACCAGGCGCTGGCGCGCGGAATCGCCGAGTCGCACATGCGCATAGGCGTCGGCAAGATCGGGATGCGGCTGCGCCAGCCATGCGGCCTCGACGAGGCGCATGGCGCGGCGCACCTGATGCGCCTCGCTGTCGAACTTGGCCGCGAGCACCGCGGCCGGAATCAGCGTCGGCGCGAGCTTGACCGCCTCCATCACGCTGTCGCGCGACAGATCGCGATCGGCCGTCTCCAGCTCCAGCGCGCGCGCCGTCAGCAGCACGCCGCGCTGCCGCCGGTAGGTCGCCTTGTCGATCAAGCCCGATGACTGATTGTTGTCGAGGATCTTCAGCGCGCCGGCCCAATCGCCCTTGGCGCAGCAGAAGCCGAGCACGGCATGCGACGCCCAGGATGACGAAGGCGACGTCTTCAGCGCCTCCTCCGCGATCATCACCGCTGCGACCGGATCGTCGGCGCGCTGGGCCTCGATGAAGAGGCCGCGCAGGCCGAGCAGCCGCGTGTCCTCGCGCTCGGCCATGGCGCGGAAGGCGCGCTCAGCGCCGGCGCGGTCGCCGTCGAGCTGCGCCGACTGCGCGTGCAACAGCAGCGTCAGCGGATCATTTTCAGCATGACGGCGCGCCACGTCGGCATGCATGCGGGCTGCCGCAGAATCGCCGTGGCCGATCGCGAGCAAGCCTTGCGTGATGGCGTGCCGGCCGCGGGCGCGGCGGCGCTCGCGGCCGGCGCGACGGATGCCTTCCGGCATGTTCCAGAGCGCGCGCAGGATGGTCCACGCCGCGATCGCCGCCACCACGACGATGCCGAGGCCGAGCACGAGCACCGGCAGGGTCGTCACGACGCGCCAGCCGTCCCATGACAACACGACCTCGCCGGTTTGGTCGGCCACCCAGGCCGCGCCCGCCGCAGCAAGCGCGATCAACAGCAGAAACAGGATGATCCGGATCATGGGGGGCCTATTGATTGACCGAGGCGAGCGCCGCCATCGCGTTGTCGGCGAACTTGCGCGATGCGTCGAGCGCGGCGCGCCGCGCGTCCACCCGCTCGATCCAGGCTTGCGCGGCGCTGCGATCGGCCGGCGGCAGCGACCTCAATTCACGTTCGGCGCGTGCCAGATCGTTGTGCACGGCGGCCGACGTCATCCGCGCGACGATGCTGCCGCGATCCGTGCCGGTGCCGGCGTCGTCGGTCCGCTCGATGTGGATCAGCTTGGAGGCTCCGGCCTGCAGGCGATCCACCAGCCCCGTACCCGTCGTCGCATCCTGCGGCGGCGGCGCGAGCTTGGGGACGATTTCGATCAGTTCTCGGCAGAGCTTGTTTGCGTTGGGAACGCCGGATGCCGCGAAGGCGTCGAGCGGCTTCAGGACATCCGGGTCGTCGGTGAGCGCCTTCGCGGCCGCAAGCGAAGTGGTGAAGGGATCGCCATGGCGGACCGCGACGTCGAGCAGAGATGCGGCGACGAGCCGCCGCAACGGCGTGTCGTCGGCCGGCTTCGCTTCCGCCTTGGTGTCGGCGATCTTGCTGTCCTGCTTGGCGATCTCGGCGTTCTGCGCTTTCACCGCGCCCTCGATCCGGTCGATGCGCGCGGTGATCGCCGACAGATCGGGCAGCGCCTTCGCGCCGGTGGCGGCGGCCGCCAGCTTGTCGGATTGCGCGCGTGTGGCGGCGAGTTCGCTGCGCAAGGAGGCGACCGATTTATCCAGTGCCTCCAGGCGCGGATCGGCGGCCGGCGGCCGACCGACTTTGGCCTCCAGCCCGGCGAGGCGCGCACCGAGATCGTCGATCGCGGCGGCATTGAGCTGTGGCGCGGGCTGCACCTGTGGCCAGCCGAGCAGCCAGCCGACCGCGATCACCAGCGCCGCGGCCACCGCGCCGGAGACCGGCGCGATCACCCAGGGTGAAACCGGCCGCGGCGGCTCGGATGGCGGCGCTTCCGAAGCGGTCTCGGGTTGCGGCTGCTCGGGCTTGGCAGCGGCTTCGGACGCGGCCGCATCGGCGGATGCCTCGGGCTGCTCCGGCTTCGGCGCCGCACTGGAGACCTCGGTCGCCTCGAGTTCAATGGTCGGCGGCGCGCGCTTGGGCCGGGCGGAATCCGGCGACGGTGCGGTATCCTCGGGCCTCTCTTCAGCCATCGCAGGGTCCTCAAAACCAATGACGGCGCATTCTAGCAGAATCGGCCGGCGTTCTCAGAGCACGATCCGAAAAACTGGGAAATGGCTAACGTCATGACCAGACGAAAGAATTAGAGCGGGTCAGGGCCGCAAGACGCGGTCCAGCGCGTCCAAGAGCGCGCTCTCGTCCGGCCGTGCCGCCACCGCCACCTGGGTGGCGCCGGCGTCGCGGAGCACCGAGGCGACGGCGGCCGAGATGCAGCATTGCGGCAGCGCCAGGGCCGAGATTTCGAGCCCGCGCGCGCGAACCGCGTCCAGGAAGGCCAGCGCACTGCGCCGCGAATAGTGCAGCACTGCCGTGATCCGGTTCGCCAGGAACGCCTCGGTGACCTCACGCGGGAAGCTTGCGACCGGCGCCATTCGGTAGGTGGTGCGAGTGACGACGGTCAATCCCTTCTGGCCGAGTTCGCCGGCGAGATCGCGCGAGAGGTCGGCGCCGGCGAGATAGAGCAATCTTGCGGCCTTCGCCAACGCTCCGGCATCGACACGCGCCAGCACGAGATCGCGCAGCGCAATGGCATCGCCCTTTGCCATCAGCACCTCACCGAAGCCGGCGGCACGGGCGGCATCGGCGGTGTGGGCTCCGACCGCGAACAGCGGCAGCCGCAACAGCCGACTACCTGTGAGATCGATCGCCCGCAGTGCATTGGCGCTGGTCAGCATGACTGCGTCATAATGCGTCCCGTCATCGTCATGAAACGGCAACGGTTCGAAGCGCAGCATCGGCGCCGCCAGCGCGTCGAAGCCACGCGCCCGCAGGCTGGCGAGCGTCGTCTCGTTGTCGGGATGCGGGCGCGTGACGAGAACGGCCACGGCTCAGCGCTCCAGCCACACAAAATCGACATTCGCCAGCGATTGCACTTCAAGACCTCGCAATGCTACCCCGGAAGGGACATTTCTCTTCGATCGAGCAGGATTTGATCGGAAGACCGGTTCCGGTTTTTCCGGATCATGCTCGTAGCACAAGGGCCGCAATTGAGTAACGATCGACCGATGCTGGTGCTGGGTATAGAGACCACCTGCGATGAAACCGCAGCCGCCGTGGTCGCGCGCCAGGCCGACGGCTCGGGGCGGATCCTGTCCAACGTCGTGCGCTCGCAGACCGAGGAGCACGCCCGCTTCGGCGGCGTGGTTCCGGAGATCGCCGCGCGCGCCCATGTCGACTTGCTCGACGGCATCGTCGAAAGCGCGATGAAGCAGGCCGGCGTCGGCTACCCGCAACTGTCGGCGGTCGCGGCCGCAGCCGGGCCCGGCCTGATCGGCGGCGTGATCGTGGGACTGACCACCGCGAAGGCAATCGCGATGGTGCACGACACCCCGCTGATCGCGGTGAACCATCTCGAGGCGCACGCGCTGACGCCGCGGCTAACCTGCGCGCTGGCGTTTCCCTATTGCCTGTTCCTTGCCTCGGGCGGGCACACCCAGATCGTCGCCGTGGTCGGCGTCGGCGAATATGTGCGGCTCGGCACCACCGTCGACGACGCCATGGGCGAGGCTTTCGACAAAGTGGCGAAAATGCTGTCGCTGCCCTATCCCGGCGGACCGCAGGTCGAGCGCGCGGCCGAAGGCGGCGATCCCAGCCGCTTCGCTTTCCCGCGCCCGATGCTCGGACGGCCCGACGCGAACTTCTCGCTGTCGGGGTTGAAGACGGCGGTGCGCAACGAAGCCAGCCGGCTGACGCCGCTGGAGCCGCAGGACATCAGCGATCTCTGCGCCAGCTTCCAGGCCGCGGTGCTGGAATCGACCGCGGACCGGCTGAGCGTCGGCTTGAAGCTCTTTCAGGAGCGGTTCGGCACGCCGCGGGCATTGGTCGCGGCCGGCGGCGTCGCCGCCAATCACGCCATCCGCGACGCCTTGCAGGATGTCGCGGCACGCGCGCAGACCACATTGATCATTCCGCCGCCGGCGCTCTGCACCGACAACGGCGCCATGATCGCCTGGGCCGGCGCCGAGCGGATGGCGATCGGACTGACCGACACGATGGAGGCGCCGCCCCGCGCCCGCTGGCTGCTCGACGCCAATGCGAAGGCGCCTGCCGGCTACGCCAACAGCCGCGCCGCCTATTGAGCCGAGGCTTCCAATGCCGGCACACAGCTCAGTCAGCGTGATCGGGGCCGGCGCCTGGGGCACGGCGTTGGCCGATGTCGCGGCGCGCGCCGGACGCAAGGTGACGCTCTACGCGCGCAACGCCGGGCACGCAGCGCAGATTGAGACGACACGGATCAATCCGAGGCTGGCCGGCCTCCGGCTCGGCCCGGCGATCGCCGTGACGTCTGATATCGCGGCTGCGGCGCGCGCCGACATCATCCTGGCCGTGACCCCGGCGCAGCATCTGCGCGCGGCCGTCAGTCATGTTGCGCCTCATCTGAAACCCAGCACGCCGGTGATCGCCTGCGCGAAGGGCATCGAGCACGGCACTCACAAATTCATGACCGAAGTGATCGCGGAGGCCGCGCCGCAGGCCGTGCCCGCCATCCTGTCGGGACCGAGCTTTGCCGACGACGTCGCGCGCGGACTGCCGACCGCGGTGACACTGGCGGCGAGGGATGAGACGCTGGCAAGTCGCCTGGTGCAGGCGCTCGGCTCGGCGACATTCCGGCCCTACCACACGACCGACGTGCGCGGCGTCGAGATCGGCGGCGCGGCGAAGAACGTGCTGGCGATCGCGGCCGGCATCGTGGTCGGGCGCGAGCTCGGCGCCTCCGCGCTCGCCGCGCTGACCACGCGCGGCTTCAGCGAGCTCGCTCGTCTCGGCCGCGCCTGCGGCGCGCGTACCGAGACGCTTGCCGGCCTGTCGGGACTGGGCGACCTGCTGCTGAGCTGCTCGACCGCGCAATCGCGCAATTTCGCGCTCGGCCGCGCGCTCGGCCGCGGCGAAGCTCCTCCCGCAGGCAAACTCGCCGAAGGCGCATTCACCGCGCCGGTGCTGATCGAACTCGCCGCTTCGCAAAATGTTGAGATGCCGGTATCAAAAGCCGTCGCGGCGATCCTGAGCAACACGCTGACGATCGATGCGGCGATCGAGGGCTTGCTGACGCGGCCGTTCAAGGCGGAGGAATGACAATGGCGTACTGGCTGGTGAAATCCGAACCTTCGGCTTGGTCATGGGACCAGCAGGTGGCCAAGGGCGCGAAGGGCGAGGCCTGGACCGGCGTGCGCAACTTCACGGCGCGGCAGAATCTCGTCAACATGAAGAAGGGCGACAAGGCGTTCTTCTATCACTCCAACGAGGGCAAGGAGATCGTCGGCATCGCCGAGGTCATCAAGGAGGCCTATCCCGACCCGACCGACAAGACCGGCAAGTTCGTCTGCGTCGACATCAAGGCCGACAAGCCGTTGAAGACGCCGGTGACGATGGCCGCAATCAAGGCCGACAAGAAGCTCGCCGATATGGCGCTGGTGAAATATTCGCGACTCTCGGTGCAGCCGGTGACGTCAGAGGAATGGAAGTACGTCTGCAAGATGGGCGGGCTGTAGCGTTCCAGCCTCTTTCGTCGTCCCGGCGAAGGCCGGGACCCATAACCACAGGGCTGCGTTATTGCAGCACGCTGTGGCTCCAGATTGTCTCAGCAATCAAGATTCGGGGTAATGGGTCCCGGCCTTCGCCGGGACGACGGCGGAGTTTGCGGCGAACTACGCCCCCGCCGCCATCACGACCTGGGCCAGCAACTGTTCGCGCTTGGACTGGGTGCGGTAGCCGCCCATCGTCGCGGCGAAGCGCTCGAGGATGCCATCTTCGAATGCGGTGACGATGGTGTCGTGGACGTAGCTGCGGCGGCAGATCGCCGGCGTGTTGGAGAGCTGGTCGGCCGCGGCGCGGATCGCTTCCAGCACCTGGCGCTTGCGGCCGCGCTGGCTGGTGGCCGGCGTGATCCGCGACAGCGATTCCACGACGACCGCAGACGCCATCAGCGTGCGGAAATCCTTCAGCGAAATCTTGATGCCGGCGATTTCGCGCAGGAATGCGTTCACCGCCGTGGTCGACGCCGCGCGCACGACGCCGGACCGGTCGTAATACTGGAACATGCGCTTGCCCGGCACCGTGCGCAAAATGCCGACCGCGCGCACCAGCTTGGCCGCATCGCATTCCTTGCGCACCGCCTTGCCGCCCTTGGCCTTGAAGGTCAGCACCAGGGAATCGTCCTCCAGTGTGACGTTGGACTTCAGCAGGGTGGTGGCGCCGCGGGTGCCGTTGAGGCGGGCATAGGATTCATTGCCGGGCCGGATCGCGGTACGCGCGATCAGCTCGATCACCGCCGACAGCGCGAATTCGCGCGTCGGTTCGTCGCCCGACAGAAACGCCGAGACCTTGCGCCGGATCTTCGGCAGCGCCGCAACCAGCTTGGCGAGCCGATGCGCCTTGCGCTGCTCGCGGACCTTTTCCCAATCGGCGTGATAGCGGTATTGCAGCCGGCCGGCGGCATCGCGGCCGACCGCCTGCAGATGCGAGCTTGGATCGCTGGAATAGCGCACGTGGCGATAGGCCGGCGGCACCGCCATCGCATGCAGCCGGCGGATGGTGCGGGCATCGCGGATGCGGGTGCCGTTGGCGCGAATGAATGAATATCCGTTTCCGCGCTTGATGCGGCGGATGGTCAGCTCGTTCTGGTCGCCGAGCCTGAGGCCGAGATCGCGCGCAAGCTCTTCCACCGTGGTGCGGATCGCGGCGGGCGCGTCGAACTTGATCTTCGGCGATGGCAGCTTTGCCCGCGGCGACAGCTTTGCCTGTGGCTTGGGCGGCCATTGGCCCAGCGCCTTCGCCAGGGCGACAGCAGGATCGGCGGAAACGGGCCGCACAGCCGCGATGTTCTGCTGATCCGCCATCTGTTCAAGACACCTTCTTCTGCCTGCGCTCCCGGTAATGCCGTTTTTCTGGCTTCGTTCCGGTCGGGCCGTATGGCCACGGGGAGGCGATTTAGGGGGTCCTGGCCCATATTGCGAGTCGCGAATCACCCAAAACGGTCTCTAATTACCTTTCATAGGTGCCATTCGCCCGATAACGTTGATGTCAGGCTGCTGTGACACACGAAATTGACGGCGGGTTCCGCCGACCACAACGGCGCGCAGGAGACGATGGCGCCCGGAAAATCAGGTCAGAGGTCGTGCCCCTTCTTGCGCAGTTCCTCGATGATCCGTTGCCGCATGTCCGCAGCCACCGACTGGCCGAACTTCTGGCCGGCCAGCAGCGATTGCTGCGTCACGATGGGTGACTTCCGCAGGAATGTCTGCCCCACCGGGGTTTTGTAGAAGGCAATCAGACCGTGCAGATCGTCCGGCGTGAAGTTGCTGGCATAGACGATGGCGACGGCTTCCGACAATTCGTTGAACCGCGCCTGGAAGCCGGCGAGCAAGATCGGCGTCAGGGTATCGTAGTCATGGTCGACGTCGCTGCGACCCTGGACGATCGCGGGCTTCATGCTCTTCATGATGGCCGGCATCAGCGCCTTGAACTGATCCATCAGGTGGATCGTTGTCACCAATTCCCTTGCGACAGCGAGCGCCTCCGGTGTCGGCGCCGGTGCTGCCGTCTGGGCGCGCGCAAGGGGCGCGGCCAGCGACATCACTACGACCAAGAGAGCAGTGACCCGGGCCACGCGATGGAGCATAGGTTTCTCTCGTCGACAGATTGCGGTAAAGCCGTCTTAGCACATGCAAACGCCGGAAGGACGCGCCTAGTGGCTGCTGCGCGACAAAGGTGACAGTCCTTTTTCCTTGCCCGGCCGGAACGCGGCCACGCATAATCCCGGCAGTGATCAAGACGGCTTGCCACCGCGTCGTTTGCGATCGGCAATGAGTGGAGGAAATGATGTCCGAGAAGATTTATGACGTGCCGGCTGACTGGGCCAAGCGCGCTTATATCGATGATGCCAAATATCGCGAGATGTACGCGCGATCGGTATCGGACCCCAGCGGCTTCTGGGCCGAGCACGGCAAGCGGATCGACTGGATCAAGCCGTTCACCAAGGTCGAGAACGTCTCCTTTGCGCCCGGCAACATCTCGATCAAATGGTTCGAGGACGGCGAGCTGAACGTCGCCTGGAACTGCATCGACCGTCATCTGGAGAAGCGCGGCGACCAGACCGCGATCATCTGGGAGGGCGACGATCCCTCCGAGTCGAAGCACATCACCTACCGCCAGCTTCACGACGAAGTCTGCAAGATGGCCAACATCCTGCGCACGCGGAACGTCAAGAAGGGCGACCGTGTCACGATCTACCTGCCGATGATTCCGGAAGCGGCCTATGCCATGCTGGCCTGCGCGCGGATCGGCGCGATCCATTCGGTGGTGTTCGGCGGCTTCTCGCCCGACAGCCTCGCCCAGCGCATCAAGGACTGCGATTCGAAGGTGATCATCACCGCCGATGAAGGTTTGCGTGGCGGCAGGAAGGTGCCGCTGAAGGCCAATGTCGACGCGGCCATCGCCAAGACCGGCGGCGTCGACTGGGTTGTGGTGGTGAAGCGCACCGGCGGCGCCGTCGACATGAACCCGACGCGCGACCTCTGGTACCACGACGCCGCCAAGATGGTCACCGCGGAATGCCCGTGCGAGCCGATGAATGCGGAGGATCCGTTGTTCATCCTCTACACGTCGGGCTCGACCGGAACGCCGAAGGGCGTGCTGCACACCTCCGCCGGCTATCTCGTGTTCGCGGCGATGACGCATCAATACGTCTTCGACTATCACGATGGCGACATCTACTGGTGCACCGCCGACGTCGGCTGGGTCACCGGCCACAGCTACATCCTCTATGGACCGCTCGCCAACGGCGCGACCACGCTGATGTTCGAGGGCGTGCCGAACTACCCCGACAACTCCCGCTTCTGGAACGTCGTCGACAAGCACAAGGTCAACATCTTCTACACCGCGCCGACCGCGATCCGCGCGCTGATGCAGGGCGGCGACGAGCCGGTCAAGAAGACGTCACGCAAGTCGCTGCGGTTGCTCGGCTCGGTCGGCGAGCCGATCAACCCGGAAGCCTGGGAATGGTATCATCGCGTGGTCGGCGACGACCGCTGCCCGATCGTCGACACCTGGTGGCAGACCGAGACCGGCGGCATCCTGATCACGCCGCTGCCCGGCGCGACCAAGCTGAAGCCGGGATCGGCGACGCGGCCGTTCTTCGGCGTGGTGCCCGAGATCGTCGATGCCGACGGCAAGACGCTGGAGGGCGAGACGTCGGGCAACCTCTGCCTGACGCGCTCCTGGCCCGGCCAGATGCGCACGGTGTATGGCGATCACGCCCGCTTCGAGCAGACTTACTTCTCGACCTACAAGGGCAAGTACTTCACCGGCGACGGCTGCCGCCGCGATGCCGACGGCTACTACTGGATCACCGGCCGCGTCGATGATGTGATCAACGTTTCCGGCCACCGCATGGGCACCGCCGAGGTCGAAAGCTCGCTGGTCGCGCATGAGGCCGTGTCGGAAGCCGCGGTCGTCGGCTATCCTCACGACATCAAGGGCCAAGGCATCTACGCCTATGTCACCTTGATGAAAGGCACCGAGCCGACCGAGGCGCTGCGCAAGGAGCTGGTGGCCTGGGTCCGCAAGGACATCGGCCCGATCGCCTCCCCCGACCTGATCCAATTCGCGCCCGGACTGCCGAAGACGCGCTCGGGCAAGATCATGCGCCGCATCCTGCGCAAGATCGCGGAGGACGAGTCGTCGAGCCTCGGCGACACGTCGACGCTCGCCGACCCGGCCGTGGTCGACGATCTCGTCAAGAACCGCCAGAACAAGAAGGGCGCGCCGGCATAGAGCGTTTTGAGCGAAGTGGACACGGGTTCGCGTGAAGAAAACGTGTCAAATAACAATCTAGGCTGACGCCGCCAACATCGGAAAACAAAGAGTGCAGGGCCGCGCGCGATCATCGCCGCGGCCCTTCCGCTTCGTGGGTCGGCGGTTTCACGCAATTGTCAGAGACCCGGCGCCCCCGACGCGGATTTGCGGCGGAGTGTTGTTTCCAGGTCATTTACTTTGATCCGAACATTTTCTTTCCTTTTGCCACTAGGACGTGTCTCGCGCCTCGCGCAGCAACCATCCGGTTAAGCGGCGCGACTAACATTGCGTATGTGAGACCGGCAGGCCCCGCTGTTGGGCCCTGCTGCTGGTTTTGAGGCCCCGCGAGGGGCTTGTTGGGCAGTGGAGAAGGTGATGTCGTTGAAGATTGCGGTGGCGTTGGCCGCCACCATCGGGGCGGGCGCCTTGATGTCGTCAGCCGCCGAAGCGCGGCCCGAAATGGTCGGCATGCGCGCCGAGAACTATTCGCCGGGCACCATCGTGGTGAAGACGGCCGAGCGGCGGCTCTATCTCATCCTCGATTCCGGCCACGCGATGCGTTACCCGGTCGGCGTCGGCAAGGCCGGCAAGCAGTGGGCCGGCACCACCCAGATCGACGGCAAGTATCGCAACCCGGCCTGGTCGCCGCCCGCCGAATTGAAGCGCGACAAGCCGAGCATCCCGAACGTGATCCCCGGCGGCTCGCCGCAGAATCCGATGGGCGTGGCCGCGATGACGCTTGCCGGCGGCGAATATGCGATCCACGGCACCAACGTGCCGGGCTCGGTCGGCGGCTTCGTGTCCTACGGCTGCATCCGCATGCTCAATTCCGACATCACCGACCTCTATCAGCGCGTCTCGGTCGGCACGACCGTCGTCGTCACGCGCTGATATCGATCGGAGCCGGCGAGACAAAAGCCGCGCATCCGCGCGGCTTTTTGTTTATTGCGGCAGGAGAGATCGCTTCGGAGCGCGCTGCGCGCCTTTGCGGAAAGACCATCTTGCTTCAACGGATGGCGTTGGAGCACCAGCCGCTGCGATGCCCGCCATTGTAGGCTCGCGCGTAGCCGCCCGCGAGCAATGCAGCCGAAACATTGTCGGTCTTTCCTGTCGCGACGTCGGCGACGACACGTCCCTGATATTTGTCGGGACCGACATTGTAGATCACGACATCGCCCTGACGGAGCAGTTCGCGCAGCGCTGAGGTCGCCGCCTCCGCCATTCGCAATTCCTGCGGGCAGGACGCCTTCAGCTCCGGCGCATCGATGCCGCGCAGGCGGACATGCGTGGTGACGTCGAGACCGGGCGATAGATGCACCCGCGCCGCGAAGGTGTCGCCGTCGATCGTCCTGATGACGTCAGCGGGATGCCGGGCATCCGGTGCGCCGGCGCGTCGCCAGATCGCATCGCTATCTCGAGGCCGGCTGTCGGACCAATGCGGCAGCGGCACATGCACCCATTGGCGGATCGGCAACATGGAGCCGGCCGCCATGCCGAGAACGAACACCCATGGCAGCGCCGCCGAGAAGCGCCGGCCCCAGCGCGACCGGCCAAAGGGCGGGCGTCCCGGCGCACGATGAGCATTTATTCTCTCGTATGGGGACATATTCCCCTGACTAGGCCTGAGTCGGCCTGTCCGGCAAGGATGTCAGAAATCGGAGGCGATGCCCTTGGTTTCCCAGTCGCCGTAACGTGTTGGTTCCGGACCCTTCGGCCCCTGGAACTCCTTCGGCCGCGTGGCTGCGGTCTGCTCGGCGGCCTTGCGCCGCGCTTCGGCCTCGGCGAGCGCGCGCTGCGCGGCCGGCGTCAGCGGCTTGCGCGGCGCCGCTTCGCGCGGCGGTGAAGAATTATCAGACATGGCAAGACTTTCCGGCTGCGCATTGCGCATCCTCCCGTCGGCGCAGCGACGGCATGACGATCACAAGATATCTCGGAGCGATTCTTACATTTGGCATATTCGCGTGCCAGAGAGGTTTTCCAGTTCATAGGCATGAGCCGAATGTAACTCAGCACCTTTCGAGATATCTCCGCTTCATGCCTCCTTCAAGATTTGCAGTTCCTTCTGAAGTACCCGGTCTCGCGGCACGACGAATCGCGGCCGACATTCTCGACGGCGTGCTGCACAAGCATCGCACCCTCGACGACCAGCTCGACGGCACGGGCGCGCATCCCGGCTTGAAATCGCTCGCCGATCGCGACCGCGCGCTGATGCGGCGGCTGGTGTCGACCATCCTGCGCCGTCTCGGCACGCTCGGCCATCTGCTGTCACGTCTGCTCGACCGCGGCATCCCGACCGATGCGCCGCGCGCGCAAAGCGCGCTCCTGATCGGCGCCGCGCAGATCCTCTGGATGGATGTGCCCGATCATGCCGCGGTCGATCTCTCGGTGCGCCTTGTTCAGTCGGACCGGCGCGCGGCGAAATATGCCGGGCTTGTCAACGCCGTGCTGCGCCGTTGCGCGCGCGAGGGCCAGGGCCTGATCGACGAGAGCAAGATGCAGACGCTCGATCTGCCGCAATGGATGCTGACCCGCTGGATCGAGCATTATGGCGAATCGACCGCGCGCGAGATGGCGCTCGCACTAAGCCACGAACCGTCGCTCGATCTCACGGTGAAGTCGGACGCGCCACAATGGGCAAGCCGCCTGCATGGCGAGACGCTGCCGACGGGAACCGTGCGCACCCTGCTGCAGGGTTCCGTGACCATGCTGCCGGGTTTCGCGGAAGGCCAATGGTGGGTGCAGGATGCAGCGGCCGCGCTGCCGGCGCGCCTGTTCGGCGACATCAAGGACAAGGCGATCGCCGACCTCTGCGCCGCGCCGGGCGGCAAGACCGCCCAACTCGCCTTTGCCGGCGCGCGCGTGACCGCAGTCGACCGGTCGCCGGCGCGGATGGCACGGCTGCGCGACAACCTCACGCGTCTCGCGCTGCAGGCGGAGGACGTCGTCAGCGACACCGTCGAATGGCCGGCGCAGGCCGAAAGCTTCGACGGCATCCTGGTCGATGCGCCCTGCACCTCGACCGGAACGATTCGCCGCCACCCCGACGTCGCCTGGCTGCGGCAAGAGGCCGATATCGCCACGCTGTCGGGACTGCAGAAACGGCTGCTGCAAAAGGCCGTCGGACTGCTGAAGCCTGGCGGTACGCTGGTGTACTGCACCTGCTCGCTGGAGCCCGAGGAGGGCGAACAGGCGATTGCCGCGCTGCTGGCGGGCGAATCAGGCTTGCGGCGTGCACCGGTCGAAAGGGGCGAGGTCGCCCACCTCGACGAAATCATCACCGCCGACGGCGATTTGCGCACACTGCCCTGTCATTTGCCCCATGCCGACGCACGACTGGGCGGGCTGGATGGATTTTACGCGGCCAGGCTGGTTAAGTCCTGATTTTAAACCTGTGTCTTCTAGGCTCCGGGTGATTCGCGCGGTTTCAAGAGGGTGTCTTGAGCGCGTTTCCGGATTAATAAAGGATTCGTTCAAGATCCCCCTTCCACAAGGTTAGGCGTGTCGGTCGCTCAAAGCAGACGCATCTCGACGCTGATTGCTGGCCGCTTCGCCCGCAGCATGGTCGCACGCGTCAGCGGTGGAACCGTCGCGCTGTCGCGGCTGTGGCCCGGCCGCACCGACCGGCTGATGATTGCCCCGCACGATCTCCGCACGGCGGACGCCACCCGGGCTGCGGAAATCTACGCCGGCCGCTTCGTCTTCGCCGGCAAGATCGTCACCTGCCACGGACGGTCGATCTTCGATCTCGAGCCGCCGTCGGAAGATTGGGAAGCCGCGTTGCTCGGCTTCGGCTGGCTGCGCCATCTGCGCGCGGCCGACACCGCGCTGACCCGCGCCAATGCCCGCTCGCTGGTCGACGACTGGATCTCCCACCAGGCGCGCAAGCGGCCGCTGGAGAGCCGCGCCGATGTGCGCGCGCGCCGCGTGATCTCGCTGTTGTCGCAGGCCCCATTGGTGCTTGGCGACAGCGACGGCAAGTTTTACCGCAAATATCTGCGCGGGCTGGCGCGCGAGATTCGCTATCTGCGCTACTCCGCGCTCGACAATGACGGCGTACCGCGGCTGCAGGTGCTGATCGCACTGTGCTACGCCTCGCTCTGCCTCGCCAACCAGGCGCGCAACATCAAGGCGACCTCCCGCAAGCTGTCGGAGGAGTTGCAGCGCCAGATCCTGCCCGATGGCGGCCACATCTCGCGCAATCCAGGCGCGCTGGTCGAGTTGCTCAGCGATCTGCTGCCGCTGCGGCAGACCTTTGCCGCGCGGAACATCGCGCCGCCGCCGGCGCTACTCAATGCGATCGACCGCATGATGCCGATGCTGCGCTTCTTCCGGCACGGCGACGGCAGCTTCGCGCTGTTCAACGGCATGAGCACCGCGCCGTCCGATCTCGTCGCGACACTGCTCGCCTATGACGACACGCGCGGCGTGCCGATGTCGAGCATGCCGCATTCCGGCTTCCAGCGGATCGACGCCGGCACGGCGACCGTAATCGTCGACACCGGCCCGCCGCCGCCACCCAGCGTCAGCCAGGACGCACATGCCGGCTGCCTGTCCTTCGAATTCTCGTCCGGTCCGAGCCGCATCGTCGTCAATTGCGGCATGCCCTCCACCGGGCGCGAGAATTGGCGACCGTTCGCGCGCTCCACCGCAGCACATTCGACACTGACCTATCGCGAGACCTCGTCATGCCAATTCGTCGAGCTGTCGGCGATGAAGCGCTTGCTGCGCGGCGCGCCGATCACCAGCGGCCCAAGCCATATCGAGAACTTCCGCGAGACCGTCACTGAAGGCGACATGCTGACCACGTCGCATGACGGTTATCGGTCCCGCTTCGGCGTGATCCATCGCCGCCTGCTGATCCTAGCTCATGACGGCACACGCCTCGAAGGCGAGGATTCGGTCGCGCCGGCACAGGGCGGGCGCATCAAGGGCAGCGAGGCTGACTTTGCGCTGCGCTTCCATCTGCATCCGTCGGTGAAGGCCAGTCGCCTGTCGGACGCGCGCGGCGTGATGCTGGTGCTGCCCAATCGCGATGTCTGGACCTTCGAGGCCTTCGACGACAAGGTCGATCTTGAGGACAGCGTGTTCCTGGCCGGCAATGACGGCCCGCGCCGCACCTCCCAGATCGTGATCCGGCAGGATGCCCGGCAGGCGTCAACGGTGCGCTGGAGCTTCGTGCGCTCCTCGACTTCGGCTTCCGCCACCAACGCGCGGCGCAATGCCCGCCGCGAGCCGGAACTGCCGCTGTAGGGCGTGAAGATTGTTCGTCCGATCTACCTTCAGCGATGCCGGCAACGCGGCTCATACCAGACCCGTCATCCTGAGGCGCGAGCGGAGCGAGCCTCGAAGGATGAATTCGGCCACAAGCCGGGCCGTGCATCCTTCGAGGCTCGCGAGAGCTCGCACCTCCAGCGACAAAGGCGAAGCCTTTGCGCGGGGATGACGGGGAAGGAATGAGTGTGCCCCTTTGGACGAGCATGCGGGCCGACAAAGGCAGGCAACCTGAAAAATTCAGTCAAATCACCACCGATTTCCCAGGAATCGGCCTCGGAGACTGGTTTCGTACCGCACCAAACCATGCTACCCGGCTGCCTTAACAGCCAGGGATTTCCAGCATGACCGAACAGCTTCGCCGCGTGACCCGCGCTCTGTTGTCCGTTTCCGACAAGACCGGACTGATCGACTTCGCCAAGGCGCTTGCCGACCATGGCGTCGAACTGGTCTCGACCGGCGGCACGGCCAAGGCCATCGCCGCCGCAGGCTTGAAGGTCAAGGACGTCTCCGATCTCACCGGCTTCCCCGAAATGATGGACGGCCGGGTCAAGACGCTGCATCCGAAGGTGCATGGCGGCCTGCTCGCGATCCGCGACAACAAGGAGCACGCGGCGGCGATGGCCGCGCACGGCATCGCGCCGATCGATCTTCTGGTGGTCAATCTCTATCCGTTCGAGGCGACCGTCGACAAAGGCGCCGGCTTCGAGGAGTGCATCGAGAACATCGATATCGGCGGCCCCGCGATGATCCGCGCCGCGGCCAAGAACCATGACGACGTCACTGTCGTGGTCGAAGCGCAGGATTATTCTGCCGTGCTCGACGAGCTCGCCGCACACAAGGGCGCGACCTCGCTTGGCCTGCGCCGGCGGCTGGCCGCCAAGGCCTATGCGCGCACCGCGGCTTATGACGCCGCGATCTCGAACTGGTTTGCCGTGCAGCTCGACACCAAGGCGCCGGACTTCCGCGCCTTCGGCGGCCGGCTGATCCAGTCGCTGCGCTATGGTGAAAATCCGCATCAGACCGCGGCATTCTACGCCACACCGGACAAGCGCCCGGGCGTCGCCACCGCGCGCCAGCTTCAGGGCAAGGAACTGTCCTACAACAACATCAACGACACCGATGCGGCCTATGAATGCATCGGCGAGTTCGATCCGAGCCGCACCGCGGCTTGCGTGATCGTCAAGCACGCCAACCCGTGTGGCGTCGCCGAGGGGCCCGATCTCGCCACCGCCTACCGCCGCGCGCTCGCCTGCGACTCGACTTCGGCCTATGGCGGCATCATCGCGGTCAACCGCACGCTGGACGCCGACGCCGCGCGCGCCATCATCGGCATCTTCACCGAGGTGATCATCGCGCCCGACGCGACCGAGGAGGCGATCTCGATCATCGCGAGCCGGCGCAACCTGCGCCTGCTGCTCGCCGGCGGCCTGCCGAACCCGCGCGCGGTCGGCCTCACGGCGAAGACGGTCGCCGGCGGCCTTTTGGTGCAGAGCCGCGACAATGCCGTGGTCGAGGACATGAACCTGAAGGTCGCGACCAAGCGCGCGCCGACCGATGCCGAGCTGCGCGATCTCAAATTCGCCTTCCGCGTCGCCAAGCACGTCAAGTCGAACACCATCATCTACGCCAAGGATCTCGCCACCGTCGGCATCGGCGCCGGCCAGATGAGCCGGGTCGATTCCGCGCGCATCGCCGCACGCAAGGCGCTGGACGCAGCCGCGGAATTGAAGCTGGCGGAGCCTCTGACCAAAGGCTCGGTGGTCGCCTCCGACGCGTTCTTCCCGTTTGCCGACGGCATGCTCGCCTGCATCGAGGCCGGCGCCACCGCGGTGATCCAGCCTGGCGGCTCGATGCGCGACGACGAGGTGATCAAGGCCGCCGACGAGCACGGCATCGCGATGGTGTTCACCGGCGTGCGCCACTTCCGGCATTGATTTTCCGTCGTCCCTGCGAAAGCAGGGACCCATACCGCGTGATCTATCGAAGGCGCGCTGGACTTGGTTATCTCTCACCAGGCAAGGCCGGTGGTTATGGGTCCCGGCCTTCGCCGGGACGACGGTAGCTACACTCCCGCACCTTCGCCAGCAGCGTCAGACCCACGACGAAAAACATCACCAGCACCGCCATGCCGGCTTTCTGACTCGCGGTCGCCGCGGTGATCGCGCCGATCAGGAGCGGACCGATGAACGATGTCACCTTCCCGGTCAGCGCGAACAGGCCGAAATACTGCGCGATGCGATCCTTCGGCGCGAGGCGGATCAGAAGCGAGCGCGAGGCGGCCTGCAGCGGCGCGCCGGTGGCGCCGATCAAGCAACCCAGCACGAGATAGGCGCGCTCCGCAGCGCCGGCGAACAACGGACCGCCGGGCACTGGAGGCGCGACCGCGATGAACAGGATGGAATCCTTGTTCACGGTGAGGATCGCGACAATCGCAAACAGCAGGATCAGCAGGCTGCCCGTGATGACCCGTCTCGGCCCGAACGTGTCGTCGAGCTTGCCGCCGATCCAGCCACCGAACGTGCCGGCGATCGCCAGGATGATGCCGAACGTGCCGATGCGAATCGTGTCCCAGCCGAAGGTGCCGGCGGCATAGATTCCCCCGAAGGCAAACAGCGACACCAAGCCATCGGTGTAGATCATGTTCGCGAGCAGAAATCGCGCCATCGATTTCTGCTTCGGCAGGCTCGCCAGTGACTCCCGCAACTCGCGCAGACCTTCGCCGAGCGCATCGCGCAGGCGGCGCTTGGCCGGATAGTCCGGCGTGAACAGGAACATCGGCGCCACGAAGATGATGAACCACAGCCCGGTCAGCGGTCCGGTGATGCGATCGCCCTCATGGGTGACGGGATCGAGACCGAACAGCGGGGTGAAGCCGAACAGCGTTCGGCCGGTCTCGGCGTTGGCGGCGAGGAAGCCGAGCACCAGCACGAGGCTCAGGATGCCGCCGACATAGCCGGTGGCCCAGCCGGTGCCCGACAACCGGCCGATCCTGTCCGGTGGCACCAGCGTCGGCATCATCGCATTGTTGAAGACGGTCGCGAACTCGACGCCGACGCTTGCGATCGCATAGGCGAGCAGCAGCACAGGAATGACGTCGGGATTGCCGGGCTTGCCGATCCACATCGCGCTCGCGCCGATCACGAGCAGCGCACCAAAGCCTGCGATCCACGGTTTGCGGCGGCCGCTGGCATCGGCAATCGCGCCCAGCACCGGCGACAGCAACGCGATCGCGAGCCCGGCGGCTGCTGTGGCAAAGCCCCACATCGCCTGACCGCTCGCCGGATCGGATGCGACAAAGCTCGCGAAATAGGGCGCAAAGACGAAGGTCGTGATCAGCGTAAAGTATGGCTGCGCAGCCCAGTCGAAGAAGATCCAGCTAATGACTGCGGCGCGCCCCGGATAAGTCTTCACCTCGTCAATGCCTGTCTGTGCCGTCACCGCCATCGTCATAAAGATTCCTCAAATCGAGTCACGAACAGGCGTTTTGCCTCGCGAAGCCGTCCCCATATAGCATGAGCTTGTTTTGCGAATGTCACGTCGAATGAAAAAGCAGGGGGCTCCGATGACGCAGACCGCAACGATATCGCGACGGTTGTTTGCCGCTCTGCTGTTGATCGGTCTTGCTGCGCCGGCGCTCAGCCAGGAGCAGCGCCGCTTCTACATGCCGCCGGCCGCTGACGGAATTCGCAGCATTCCGGCCGAAAGCGGCATGGTGGTGGCGCAGGAGAAAATCGCTGCGCGGGTCGGCGCCGACATCTTGCGGCAAGGCGGCAATGCGGTCGATGCGGCAGTCGCCACCGGCTTTGCGATGGCGGTCACCTATCCGCGCGCCGGCAATATCGGCGGCGGCGGCTTCATGGTGATCCATCTTGCCGGACGCAACGAGGACGTCACCATCGACTACCGCGAGATCGCACCGCAAGCGGCGACGCGCGACATGTTCCTCGGCGCCGACGGTAAGCCGGACCCCAACAGATCGCGCTATTCCGCGCTCGGCATCGGCGTGCCCGGCACTGTTGCCGGACTTGCGTTGGCGCTGGAGAAATACGGCTCCGGTAAGTTCACGCTGGCGCAGATCATTCAACCCGCGATCGCGCTCGCGCGCGACGGCTTCATCGTCACCGACGATACATCGGACACGCTGAACGACATGTATCGCCGCATGTCGCGCTGGCCGAATTCGGCCAGGACTTTCTCGCATCCCGACGGCAGCCCGTTGCACGAGGGCGACCGGCTGATCCAGAGCGATCTCGCGGCGACACTGACGGCGGTTGCGGAGCAGGGCCCGCGCGGCTTCTACGAAGGCGCAGTCGCCGAGAAGCTCGTCAAGGGCATCCGTGATGCCGGCGGCATCATCAGCCTCGACGACCTGAAATCCTATCAGCCGGTCATCCGCCCGCCGATCCGCGGCACCTATCGGGGCTATGACATCGTCTCGATGCCGCAGCCTTCCTCGGGCGGCGTGGTGCTGCTGGAGATCCTGAACATCCTCGAGGGCTTTCCGATATCCGAGATGAAGCAGGGCTCGGCGGCCTCGCTGCATGTGATGATCGAGGCGATGAAGCGCGCCTATGCCGATCGTGCGCGCTATCTCGGCGATCCCGCCTTCGTCGATGCGCCGACGCAATTGTTGATCTCGAAAGACTACGCCGCGAAGCAGCGCGCGACCATCGATCTCGCCCGTGCCACTCCCTGGACCGACGTGCGGAACGCGAAGCCGCCGCACGAGGGCGACAACACCACGCACTATTCCGTCGTCGATGCCGGCGGCAACGCCGTCAGCAATACCTACACGCTGAACTTCCCTTACGGCGTCGGCCTCGTCGCTGAGGGCACCGGCGTGCTGCTCAACAACGAGCTCGACGATTTCACCGCAGCGCCGGGCGCCTCCAACGCCTTCGGGCTGGTCGGCTTCGAGGCCAACCTGCCCGGCCCCGGCAAGCGCCCGCTGTCGTCGATGTCGCCGACCATCGTGCTGAAGGACTGCAAGCCGGTGCTGGTAACGGGATCGCCGGGCGGCAGCCGCATCATCTCCGCGGTGACGCAGATCATCGTCGATGTGATCGACTACAAGATGGACATCGCCGCCGCCGTTGCGGCGCCGCGCGTGCATCATCAATGGCTGCCCGACGAGGTCAGGGTCGAGCGCGGCTTTCCCGAGCAGGTGCTCGAGGAGCTGAAGGCCAAGGGCCACAGACTGGTCGAACCGCTCGGCTACTCCTCGGCCAACTCGATACTGGTGACGCCCAACGGGCTGCTCGGCGCGCCCGATCCGCGCACGCGCGGCGCGGAGGCGGCGGCGCAGTGAAACCGTCAATTGTAGGGTGGGCAAAGCGACAGCGGGCCCACCATCGCGAGCACGGCATCAGGTGGTGGGCGCGGCGCAAATGCGCCTTTGCCCACCCTACTGCATCGCGGTAAATTGCCCGCCTCCGCGCGAGCCGGCCGCGGATTTCGGAATTGCCGGCGACAATTGCCCCCAAGGGAACACGTATGAGTCGAGCTGAATCCGATTCGATAGAAGTCGCGGAGATCCAGGACAGCAGTCTTCTTGCCTTCTATCGCGACATGAATGTGCAGGAACGGCGCACGTTCTGGGCCTGCGCCGCGGGCTGGGCGCTCGACGGCATGGATTTCATGATCTATCCGCTGGTCATCGGCACCATCATCGCGCTGTGGAAGGTCGATGCCGGCACCGCGGGGCTCGCCGGCACGGTGACGCTTTTGTCCTCGGCGGTCGGCGGCTGGCTCGGCGGCTATCTCTCCGACCGCATCGGGCGAGTGAGGACGCTGCAATTCACCATCCTCTGGTTCTCCTTCTTCTCGCTGGTCTGCGCCGTCGTGCAGAATTTCGATCAGCTCCTGATCGCTCGCGCGCTGCTCGGGCTGGGCTTCGGCGGCGAATGGGCGGCGGGCGCCGTGCTGATGGGCGAAGCGATCCGGCCGCAATATCGCGGACGCGCGGTCGGTTCGGTGCAGTCCGGATGGGCGATTGGCTGGGGCTTTGCCGTGCTGGCACAAGCCGTGCTGTTCTCGGCTCTGCCTGCGGAGACGGCGTGGCGCTGGATGTTCGTGATCGGCGCGCTGCCGGCGCTGCTCGTGTTTTATCTCCGCCGTTATGTCACCGAGCCCGAGATTTCGGCGGCGACATTGGCGCAACAGCGCGCGTCCGGCAGCGGACCCGCTGCATTGTGGGAGATCTTTCACGGGTCGATCCTGAAGACCACGATCCTGGCCTCGCTGGTCGGCACCGGCATGCAGGGCGGTTACTACGCCATCACCTTCTGGGTGCCGCGCTTCCTCACCACCGAGCGCAAGCTCTCGGTGGTCGGCTCCACCGGTTATCTCGCGACCCTGATCATCGGCTCGTTCATCGGCTATCTGGTCGGCGCCTGGCTGGCCGACCGTATCGGCCGGCGCAACCTGTTCCTGATCTTCTCGCTCGGCGCGATCGCGGTGGTGCTGCTCTACACCCAGCTCCCGCTGTCCAATGAGGTGCTCTGGGTCCTCGGCTTCCCGCTCGGCTTCTTCGCCTCCGGCTATTTCTCCGGCATGGGCGCGTTCCTGACCGAGCTCTATCCGACGCGGCTGCGCGGCTCCGGCCAGGGCTTCTGCTACAACTTCGGCCGCGGCGTCGGTGCGCTGTTTCCCTACCTAGTCGGCGCACTGTCGACCACGACGTCACTTGCCAACGCGATCGCGATCTTCGCAGTGGCGGCCTATGGCGTGTTCTTCCTCGCCGCCTACGCGCTGCCGGAGACGCGCGGCCGCGTGCTGCATGCGGATGCGTAGCGCGATGAGCGCGCCGCTTGCACCGCTTTGCCTCTCCCCTTGTGGGAGAGGCCGGATTGCATCGGTAGATGCAATCCGGGTGAGGGGTTGCGGTCTCTCCATGCAAGACGCCGTGTGGAGGGACACCCCTCACCCCCAACCCTCTCCCACAAGGGAAGAGGGAGCCGTCGGTTCGTGCGTCCCTAACTGGAGATCCACGCCATGACGTCCCTCAAAGGCAAGACGCTGTTCATCTCGGGCGCGAGCCGCGGCATCGGGCTGGCGATTGCGCTTCGGGCTGCGCGTGATGGCGCCAATGTCGCGATCGCGGCGAAGACTGCCGAGCCGCATCCCAAGCTGAAGGGCACGATCTACACCGCCGCCGACGAGGTCCGCGCCGCCGGCGGCAAGGCACTGCCGCTGATCTGCGATATCAGGGACGAGGCGCAGGTGGTGGCGGCGATCGAGCAGACCGTCGCAAAGTTCGGCGGCATCGACATCTGCGTCAACAATGCCAGCGCCATCAGCCTGACCACCTCGCAGGCGACCGACATGAAGCGGTTCGACCTGATGATGGGCATCAACACGCGCGGCACCTTCATGGTGTCGAAATACTGCATCCCTCATCTGACGAAGGCGGAGAACCCGCATATCCTGATGCTGTCGCCGCCGCTCGACATGAAGACGAAATGGTTCGAGCGTTCCACCGCCTATACGATGGCGAAATACGGCATGAGCATGTGCGTGCTCGGGCTGGCGGGCGAGTTGAAATCCACGGGCATCGCCGTCAACGCGCTGTGGCCGCGCACCACGATCGCAACCGCCGCGGTCGGCAACTTGCTCGGCGGCGACGCCATGATGCGCGCGAGCCGCACGCCGGAGATCATGGGCGATGCGGCCTATGCAATCGTCACCCGGCCGTCGCGTGAGTTCACCGGCCATTTCTGCATCGACGACAAGGTGCTCTACGCCAACGGCGTGCGCGACTTCGAGCGCTATCGGGTCGACGCCTCCGTACCGCTGATGTCCGATTTCTTTGTGCCCGACGACGACGTGCCGCCGCCCGGTGTCACGGTGCAGCCGCTGCCCGCGGCCGGCAGCGCACAGACTTCCCGCTAAGATATCATCGCCGTGCTGTGGGAGCGCGGAGCGTCACAAGAGGTGCCTCGTGCGCGCTCGGATCTGGATCGCGTTGGCGATGTTGCTGCCGGCCACGGCTGTAGTTGCCGGCAGCTATTTTCGTGCCGACAAGGCGGCCCGCATCATCGCCGACTTCGTCGCGCACAATGTCTGCATCAGGACCTTCGTGTCCGGGCTCGACGCGGATGCCAATTTTGCCGCGATTGCCGACATCTCAAGCGTTCGGCCGTGGCGGCACGTGCTGAGCTACCGGGTCGATCCAGCGGCCAAAGTGGTCGGAACATCGGTGCTGGGGCTGGTGCATGGGCAGGCTACATTTCGCCCGGGCTTTGGTTGCACCTTGCGGCTCGGCTCAAGGCCGCCCTACCTGCTCCGGAGCGACCTCGACGCTTTGAGGGCTCCGATATCACCGCCTTTGCTGCCGGACATCGCCCCTCCGACGGTTGTCGAGCCATCGGATGCCGCGGTCGTGGCTGCGCTCGATCACGCGTTCGAGGAGCCCGCGGGGGAGGTGTCGCGCAGGACCAAGGCCGTGGTGGTGGTGCACAACGGTAAGGTCATCGCCGAGCGCTATGCGCCGGGAGTTGGCGTCGACACGCAACTGCTCGGATTTTCGCTGAGCAAGTCGGTCGTGAATGCGTTGATCGGCATTCTTCAACGCAAAGATCTCATCCAGCCTGCGATGGCGGCGCCGATCCGTCGATGGCAGGATGCCGATGATCTCCGTCGTGCGATCACGATCGAGCATCTGATGCGGATGACGTCCGGGCTCGCACTGGACGAAACGTTCCTCGGCTTCGACGAGGCGAGCCGGATGTATCTGGATGAGGACATGACCGGCTACGCCGCGAAAGCGCCGTTGATCGCGCCGCCGGGGACGCGATGGCACTATTCCAGCGGCTCGTTCCAGCTCCTGGCTGGGATCATTCGCGATGTCGTGGGCGGGCCGGAACAAACGCTCGCCTTTGCCTGGCGCGAACTGTTCAATCCGCTCGGCATGAGCCACGTGACGCTCGAATTCGACGGATCCGGAACGCTGCAAGGCGCCTCCAACATGCTTGCCAGCGCGCGCGATTGGGCGCGGTTCGGCATGCTCTATCTCAACAACGGCCAGATCGGCGGCGTGCGTCTGTTCAATGAGAACTGGGTGGACTTCTCCGCCGCCGCGACCCTCGATACGGATTACGGCGCCGGGTTCTGGACCAACCGCAGCGCAGCCAAAGGCGCAGCGAAACGGCTCAGGGACGGCATTCCGCCGGACGCCTTCTTTGCCGCGGGTTTCCTCGATCAGCGTATCGCGATCATTCCGTCGCGAAACCTGGTGATCGTGCGCCTCGGCGATTCCACCGGGCCATCCGGTGGCGGTGTCGAAAGGCTGATCGCCGAGGTGCTGTCGGCGACCAAGGAATAGCGCGAACGCGGTGCTCCCTCGGATCGGGCAAGCATTTTTATCCGGGTATTATTGACATCACCATTACGCCCGGGTAAAATGTGTGCCAGTTCGTAGCTGACTGGACGACTGAACATGGATACTGCCTGCCATCTGGAGCCGACCTGGGATGCCGGACGCGCCTTTGCCCAGCGAGACATCGCAGGCGAGCTGGTGATGTTGAACCTGTTGCGCTTCCGCGAGATCGCCGACTATTCGACGAGCCCCGAGCTGGCTCCGCCGCAGCCGATCACGGGTGCTGCGGCCTACGACCGCTACATCGCACACACGCTGCCCTTGCTGCGGAAGAGCGGCGGCGATCTCTTGTTCATGGGCGAAGGCGGTCCGTTCCTGATCGGGCCTGAAGGCGAGCGTTGGGACCGCGCGATGCTGATCCGCCAGAAGAGCCGCGGGGCGTTTCTCGCCTTTGCGGTGGCGGAGGCCTATCTCGCCGGCATCGGCCATCGCACGGCGGCGCTGTCGGATTCGCGGCTGCTCCCGCTGGTCGAGCTGTCGCGATGAGCAAGGCGCTATCGGCCGACCTGGTACGGCCCACCTTTTTCCAGCGCCCGCGCATAGGCCGGGCGCGCATGAATGCGTTCGAGGAATGCGACGCACCTGGGATGGCCGTCCTCGAGCCCGCCGCGCGCGGCCGCGGCTTCGAGCGGAAAGCTCATCTGGATATCGGCGCCGGTGAATTCACTGCCGGCGAACCATTCGCTGTTGCCGAGCTCGCTTTCCCAATACGCCATGTGCTGCTTGAGCTGCGGATTGACCAGCGTGGTGAGGGCCTGATTGGAGACCTTGCGCACCAATGGACGCAGCAGCGCCGGCGCGCGCTTCGGCATCAGCGTGAACAGCAGCTTCAGCAGCAGCGGCGGCATCGCCGAGCCTTCGGCGTAATGCAGCCAATAAGTGTAGCGCAGCCGCTCCGGCGTATTCGCGGCCGGAATCAGGCGGCCATTGCCGTAGGTGCCGATGATGTATTCGAGGATCGCGCCGGATTCCGCGATGGTGTTGCCGCTGTCGGTGATGACAGGCGACTTGCCGAGCGGATGCACTGCGAGCAGCGCCTTGGGCGCGCGCATGTCGGGCTGCCGCTGATAGCGCACGATCTCGTAGGGCACGCCCAGTTCCTCGAGCAGCCAGAGCACGCGCTGCGAGCGCGAATTGTTGAGATGATGAACCGTCAGCATGGGCGTCCCCTCCGATGTCAGCGCGGTCAAGCAGCGCTTGGTGCCAGTCTGACGCAAGAAAGTCGAGATGCACGCGTCTTGGCCGCCTCGAATGGCCCAGGCAGTATGTCGCGCAATCGGAGAGACCGCCAATGAATCCAGCCTATATCGCCTTCGATGGGGATCGCCGCGTCGCGGCCGGCGGCCTTCCCGAGGTTGCCCGCGCCGCCAAGCAAGTGCACGACCGGCGCAAGGACGCCGCGATCCTGGTGTTCGACGGCCGCACCTCCGCACTTGTCGACATCGATTTCCGCGGCTCGATCGACGACGTGCTGGCGCGGCTGCCGAAGCTTGAGACGCCCGCGGCGGATAAGCCCGCCGCGCCCGTTACGCCGCGCGGGCCCGGCCGCCCCAAGCTCGGCGTCGTCGCGCGCGAGATCACGCTGCTGCCGCGACACTGGGACTGGCTGGCGCAGCAGAAAGGCGGCGCGTCGGTCGCGATCCGCAAGCTGATCGACGAGGCGCGGCGCGCGAGCGGCGACAAGGACCGCACACGGCTTGCCCAGGACGCAGCCTATCGCTTCATGACCACGATGGCCGGCAACCGCCCGCATTACGAGGACGCAATCCGCGCCCTGTTCGCGCATGACCGGCGGCGCTTTGTGACGTTGATCGCAGACTGGCCGGCCGATATCCGCGACCATGCGGTCGCCCTCGCCTACAGCGATCAAGCAGACTAGGTGCGACGCACCTGCCGATAGACCAATTCAACGCAACGTCCTTCTCTAACGCGACGAACTCCTGTCCTGGAAATTAAACGTGTCCAAACCTCCGTCGCTGCGCAAAGCCTTCCTGTTCTTCCTTGCGCCGATGCTGCTGAGCAACGTGCTGCAATCATTGTTCGGCACCATCAACGGCGTCTATCTCGGCCAGATGATCGGCGTGGACGCGCTCGCCGCGGTATCGGTGTTCTTCCCGGTGATGTTCTTCTTCGTCGCTTTCGTGATCGGCTTGAGCGCGGGCGCCTCCGTGATGATCGGCCAGGCCTGGGGCGCCGGCGAGCCCGATCGCGTCAAGGCGGTTGCCGGCACGACCATGACGGTGACGCTGCTGCTGGCGGCTGCGATCGCGATCCTCGGCTGCGTCTTCACCCGGCCGCTTCTGATCGCGCTCGCCACGCCGCCCGACATCCTCGACGCCGCGGTGTCCTATGCGCGGATCATGATGATCTTCATGCCCGTGACCTTCGCATTCCTGCTGCTGACGGCGATGATGCGGGGCGTCGGCGACACCGTGACACCGCTGATCGCGCTTACGGTCTCAACCATCATAGGTCTCGTGGTGACGCCGGCGCTGATCCGCGGCTGGCTCGGCCTGCCGATGCTTGGCGTCGCCAGCGCCGCGGTCGCCTCCGCGGTCTCGGGATTGGTCACGCTGCTGTGGCTGCACATCCACATGCTGCGGCGGCGCCATGCGCTGGCGTTTGACGCCGCGTTTCTGCGCGCGATGCGCCCCAACGGCACATTGCTGCGCATCGTGCTGCGGCTCGGCATTCCGACCGCGATCGGCATGGTCGTGATCTCGCTTGCCGAGCTGGTGCTGCTCGGCCTCGTCAACGGCTTCGGCTCGGACGCCACCGCCGCCTATGGCGCGGTCAACCAGGTGATCGGCTATGTGCAGTTTCCGGCGATCTCGATCGCGATCACCGTGTCGATCTTTGGCGCGCAGGCGATCGGCCGCGGCACCCCCGAACGAGTCGGCGCGATCGTCAGGACCGGTCTCGAGATGAACCTTGCCCTCACCGGTGGACTGGTCGTGCTCGGCTACCTGTTCGCGCGACCCTTGATGGGGTTCTTCATCGTCGACGCCGCGGTGCTCGCACTCGCCGAGGAGCTGCTCCACATCGTGCTGTGGAGCATCGTGCTGTTCGGCATGGCGACGGCGTTTTCCGGAGCGATGCGCGCCGGCGGCACGGTGTGGATGCCGCTGTTCATCTCGGTCGCCGCGATTGCCCTTGTCGAGGTGCCGGTCGCGGTCCTGCTCAGCCGCGCGATCGGCGTCCGGGGCGTCTGGATCGCCTATCCGGTCACGTTTGCAACCATGTTCGTGCTGCAGATGGCCTATTACGGCTTGGTATGGCGCAAGCAGACGATCAAGCGTCTGATTTGACATCGCGCACTGCGGCTCACATGATGACTATCATATTCTGCTGATGCTGCCTGCGACGGCAGGTCCATGCTACCATGAGCCGAGGGAGAGACGCCGTGAGCCAGAACCCGCAATTCCTGTTCGATTTCGGCAGCCCCAACGCCTTCCTCAGCCATGAGGCGATCCCGGCGATCGAGCAGCGCACCGGCGTCAAGTTCGAATATGTGCCGATCCTGCTCGGCGGCATCTTCAAGGCCACCAACAACAAGTCGCCGGCCGAGACGCTCGCCGGCGTCAAGAACAAGCCCGAATTCCAGAAGGTCGAGACCGAACGCTTCCTCAAGCGCTTCAACGTCAAGCCCTACACCTGGAACCCGTTCTTCCCGGTCAACACGCTGAATCTGATGCGCGCAGCGGTCGCCGCCCAGCTCGAGGGCGTGTACGAGACATATATCGAGGCCGCCTTCCATCACATGTGGGTCGAGCCGAAGAAGATGGACGATCCCGATGTCGCCGGCAAAGCCATCGCCTCGTCCGGCCTCGACGCCGCCAAGCTGTTCGCCCGCGCGCAGGACGCCGACGTGAAGGCGAAGCTGATCGCCAACACGCAGTCGGCGGTCGAGCACGGCGCGTTCGGCTCGCCGACCTTCTTCGTCGGCAACGAGATGTTCTTCGGCAAGGAGCAGCTCCGCGAAGTCGAGGAAATGGTGTCGGGAAAGTGAGATGAGCGAATGGCGAATAGCGAGTAGCGAATAGCCAGCTAATATCCCTTGCAATTCGCCACTTCCCAATCGCTATTCGCCCGCCTCCCTAGGCGACAACAAAGAAGGACTAAATCCCATGCGCGTTCTCGTGGTCGGCGCCGGTGCAATCGGCGGGTATTTCGGCGGCCGTATGCTTGAAGCCGGCCGCGACGTCACTTTCCTGGTGCGCCCCAAGCGCGCGTCCGAGCTGGCCTCGGCCGGCCTGGTGATCAAGAGCCCGAACGGCGACGTCACGCTGAAGAAGCCGCCGACTATGCAGGCCGACAAGCTCTCCGAGACATTCGACGTCGTGCTGCTGAGCTGCAAGGCATTCGATCTCGACGATGCGATCAAGTCCTTTGCGCCAGCGGTCGGCGACAAGACCGTGATCATTCCGCTGCTCAACGGCATGCTGCATCTCGACACGCTCGACAAGAGATTCGGTGCATCCCACGTGCTCGGCGGGCTCTGCGCGATCGCGGCGACGCTGAACGAGGCGCGCGAGGTGGTGCAGCTTCAACCGATGCAGTCGCTGAATTTCGGCGAGCGCGCCGGTGGGATGTCGGATCGGGTGCGCGCGATCGCGGACACCTTCTCGGTCGTCAACGGCGCGGCTGCCAGTGATCACATCATGCAGGACATGTGGGAGAAGTGGGTGTTCCTCGCCTCGCTCGCCGCCTCCACATGCCTGATGCGCACTTCGGTCGGCAACATCCTCGCCGCGCCCGGGGGCAAGGACTTCCTGCTCGGCATCCTCGACGAATGCAGCGCGATTGCCGCCGACGCCGGCCATATGCCGGGCGGCCCGTTCTTCCAGCGCACCCGCGGACTGCTCACCACCGAGGGCTCGCCGATGACCGCGTCGATGTTCCGCGACATCAAGGCCGGGCTGCCGGTCGAGGCCGACCACGTAATCGGCGACCTGATCGTGCGCGCGGATGCGGCCAAGATCCCGGTGCCGAAGCTGCGCACGGCGTACACGCATCTGAAGGCGTATGAGAAGCAGCGGGGGTGACTCTTCCCCCGCGTCGTCCCGGCGACGGCCGGGACCCATACGCCGCGGCCTATCGGTTTGAGGAAGTATGGGTTGCCATTTTTCGAAACAAACGGCGTCGGTGGTTATGGGTCCCTGCTTTCGTAGGGACGACACCATTGTCGTGGCTAGAGATGCGCCAGATAATGCGCCAGGGCGGTGATCTCCTCGTCGCTCAAGGGATACGCCACGTCGGCCATCGCGGCCTGCGCGCCGCCGGAACGTTGGCCTGACTTGTAGTCATGCAGCGCCTTGACGAGGTATTCCTCGCGCTGGCCGGCGATGCGCGCCACCGCCTTGGTGCCGGCGAAGGTATCGGTGTGGCATGACGCGCAGCGGCGGCCGGCCGCGGCCTGCTTGCCCTTCTCCGACAAGTCCGGATTGTCGTCCTTGCCGCCCTTGAACGGGGTGAGCGAGGCGAAATAGGCGCCGAGATTGCGGATATCCTCGTTGTTGAGCTGCTCGACGATCGGCTGCATTTGCTCGTTTTTGCGCGCGCCGGCGCGGAAGAACACGAGCTGCCACTGGACGTACTGGTCGAGCTGGCCCGCGAGCGAGGGAATGTTCTCCATCTGCGAGATGCCGTTCTCGCCGTGACAGCCGACACACAACTCGGCCTTCTCCTTGCCGGCGGCGACATCGGCGGCGTGAGCTGACGAGCCGAGGAGAATTGCCGCGGTTAGAATTGCAAACGACGCCACTCGCATTGTCAGTTTCTCCGGCTGTCATTGCCGGGCTCGACCCGGCAATCCATCGGGCTTGCTCAAGGATTTTGTTGGATGGATGCCCGGATCAAGTCCGGGCATGACGAGGTGGTTCCGCGGCGATAAGAGGCCGCGGCTGCCTATGCGGCGGCCGCAGCCTCACACCAGTTCAGCCGTTACTTCTTGCTGTAGCTGATGCGATAGATCGCACCGGCCCAGTCGTCGGCGACGAGGATCGAGCCGTCCTTGTCGAGCAGGATGTCGGCGGGACGGCCGAGATAGCCCTGGTCGCCCTCGATCCAGCCGGAGGCGAACACCTCCTGCTTGGCGTTCTTGCCATCAGGCCCGACGATCACGCGCACGATGCGGGCGCCCTGGTACTTGTGTCGATTCCAGGAGCCGTGCTCGGCGATCAGGATGTTGTTCTTGTAGTCGGCCGGGAATTGATTGCCGGTGTAGAACTTCATGCCGAGCGGAGCCACGTGAGCGCCGAGCTTGACCACCGGCGGCGTGAACTCCGAGCACTTGTGACCCATCGCGAACTTCTGGTCCGGCAGGTCGCCCTGGTGGCAATAGGGATAGCCGAAGTGCTCGCCGATCTTGTCGATCATGTTGAGCTTGTCGCTCGGCAGATCGTCGCTGATCCAGTCGCGCGCATTTTCGGTGAACCAGTATTTGCCGGTGCGCGGATCGACGTCGCCGCCGACCGAGTTGCGGACGCCGAGCGCCCAGATCTCCGCGTTGCCGGTCTTCGGATCGACGCGGCGGATCTGCGACACGCTGGTCGGTGGAATGCCGATGTTGAAGGGCGGGCCGAACGGAATGTAGAACCAGCCGTCTTTGTCGACGGCGATGTATTTCCAGCCATGCGCCGCATAGGACGGCATGTCGTCATACACCACCTTGCCCTGGCCGAGATTGTCGAGATTGGCCTCGGCGTTGTCGTACTTGATCAGCTTGTCGACCGCGATGACGTAGAGCGCGCCGTCCTTGAAGGCGAGCCCGGTCGGCATGTTGAGACCCTTGAGGATCGTCTTGACCTCTTTCTTGCCGTTGTTGTCCTTGATCGCATAGACGTTGCCAAGGCCGAACGAGCCGACGAACAGCGTGCCCTTGTCGCCCCACGCCATCTGGCGGGCAGCGAGCACGTTCGACGCATAGACCTCGATCTTGAAGCCGGGCGGCAGCTTGATCTTCTTGATCGTCGCCGCGAGCTCGGAGTCTGAGGAGCCGGTGGGCGGACCGGAGGGTGGCGCAAGGCCCTTCTGCGCCTCGGTCTCATCGCCGAGGAACCAGTCATCCGGCGGATGCGTCCAGAATTCCTTGGTGCCGGATTCGTATTTCTTCAACGGACGACTTTTGTCCGTTTGTTGCTGAGCATTGGCGAAGGTCGTCCCCGCCAGCAGCGCGATCGCCGCGAACGCAAGTATGGATCGATTGAAAGCCGATTTCATCGCGTCACTCCCCTATGCAAGCCATTGCAGCTTGCCCTGTTATTGATTTTGAACGCCCTGAGAGATGATTGTGGCGGTCTGGAAGGTAGGTCAGACGGCAAAATGGTAGCACATCCGACGACGCTGAGAAGCGGATGCATCGGATGCATCGCAGTCAAAACAGGTTGAGGCGAAAGTCGTGCACGATGTGCTTGCGGAAGAGGCAAGCGCGCGCTGCAACGCAATATGCTGGTGAAGTTAGCGTCTGTGGCGTACGGATCGCATGCGCAACCACGGAGCAGCGGTTGCGCGTATGAGCCGGCCGCGACGATCCGCCCGCCATCCTGGCGCCCAGTTCGTCACCCACCCTCACCGAAACCGTGTCGTGTCGCCGCGCGTTGCTCCAACTCTCAAGAGGAGAAGCCCGCCATGTCGAAACTGGCAATCGCGTTTGGATTGGCACTGGCGGCGACCGCGGCCAATGCGCAAGGTGCCAAGCCCGGACAATCGCAGACGTCCGCCGCTGCCAGCGCGAGTGGCGTACGGCCGTTCCTATTTGATGGACGAATGCGAGGTGATGGCGTCCGGCAGGGAGCGCTCGCCGACGATCATCACCTCAGTGCTGGCGCCATCGTCGTGTCTCCGAAAGCAAGCGAGCCTGGACGCGAGCGATGAGTCTGCGCCTCGCTTATTGAGCTTTCATTTATTCATGGGCTCCGTGTCCGCTTCAGGCAGAGATCGAAGCTCTCGCTCGGAAACAAAAAGCCCGCTGCGGTGGGCGGGCCTTCATCACACTGTCAGCTCGGTCAGCGAGAAACTCTGGAGCGGGCGAAGGGGCTCGAACCCTCGACCCCGACCTTGGCAAGGTCGTGCTCTACCACTGAGCTACACCCGCATCCGAGATGGCGGCGATTGCTCGCCGGCAACGGCAGACCTATGCCAAATGCTTTGGGCGAATGCAACACAAGAGCGCGGTCAGGGCGCGACGAAATCGCTCGGTTTCCTTAAAAATTGAGCTCGAATCGGCCCGAAGCCGCTCCTCATTACGATTTCTTTGCTTTTGGACCGGGAACCGGCCTCAGACCGCCATCGCATCGCGGAGCGATTCGAGCCAGGTCTCGAACCAGCCCGCCAAGGTCCGCGTCAACTCGGCGCGGCGCTCCGGCTCGCAATCAAAGATCGCCCACCATTCGACGAAGGCGCGGTTGCCGTCGACGACCGGGGTGACCCGCAAGGTGGCGGAGAAATCGGTCAGCGGCAGGGTCGGCGGGCCGGCGAATTCATAAGATTGGAAGCAGTCGATATCGGACTGCGCTAGCAGCCGCTGCCGAATTCGCCGTTCCCGGTAGACCACGTTGCGCACCGCTCCAACGGTGTCGCCGGACTTGCCGTCCTCGATCTCGCTCGTCCCCTCGCCTTGCACCCAGACCGCGTAGTTGTTGAAATCGCGGATGATTTTCCATACCTCGCCGGCTGGCTGCTCGAACACGGTGCTGTAATAGGCCTTGGCCATGGTGCTCTTCCCGGATTGCCTCGATCGCGCGATGTTCGGCCGCCGCGCGGCGAAAACCCACCCGATCTCCGAGGGAACGGGACGTGCGGCAAACGATTGAAATTTGTCGTCCGGCCGCCATTTAGCCAGACAGAACGGCTGAACCGGCCACGCGGAGCGTGCTAGAACGCCCCCGGATTTTCTGACCTCATTCAAGACCAGGCGAGGACAACGTGACGATAATGGAGCAGGGCGGCTCAACGCCCCAGGCAGCGCCAGATCTGATCAAGGAAACGACGACCCAGACCTTCGTCAAGGACGTCATCGAGGAATCGCGCCGTCAGCCGGTCCTGATCGACTTCTGGGCGCCCTGGTGCGGTCCGTGCCGTCAGCTTACGCCGATGCTGGAAAAAGCGGTCCGCAATGCCAAGGGCCGGGTCAAGCTGGTCAAGATGAACATCGACGACCACCCGGCGATCCCCGGCCAGATGGGCATCCAGTCGATCCCGGCCGTGATCGCCTTCGTCAACGGCCAGCCGGCCGACGGCTTTATGGGGGCGGTGCCGGAAAGCCAGGTCAATGCCTTCATCGAGAAGATCACCAAGGGCGTGCCTGCCGCGGGCGAACCCGATCTCGCCGAGATCCTGAAGGAAGCCGAAGCCGTGCTCGCCGACGGTGACGCCGCCGCGGCCGCGCAGATCTACGCCGAAGTGCTGGCGCACGATGCCACCAACATCGCCGCGCTGGCCGGCCTCGCCAAGTGCTATGTCACGACGGGGGCGGTGGAGCAGGCCAAGCAGACCCTCGCGATGGTTCCGGAATCCAAGCGCAATGACGCCGCGGTGAAGGCGGTGCAGGCCGCGATCGATCTCGCCGAGCAAGCGCAGTCGGTCGGCCCGATCGCCGAGCTCGAACAGAAAGTCGCCGCAAACCCGCTCGATCATCAGGCTCGGTTCGATCTCGCGACCGCGCTGAACGCGATGGGCAAGCGCGCTGAAGCGACCGAGCAACTGCTCGCCATCGTCAAGCGTGACCGCAAGTGGAACGACGACGGCGCGCGTAAGCAGCTCGTGCAGTTGTTCGAGGCGTGGGGCGGCGCCGACGAGGCAACGGTCGAGGGCCGCAAGCGGTTGTCGACCATCCTGTTCTCCTAGAGCGCAGGTCGACGCGCGGTTGGGATTGTTGTGGGCGTGATCCTGTCGGAAAGCCGCGATAATCCGTTCCGGATCATGCCCAGGCCGCGCCTGTAACAGCGGAACTGCAGATGCCGATCAACGCCGAATACCGCGGGCCCGCCGAGCTTCCGGAAGTGATCCCGGTATTCCCGTTGCCCGGCGCGCTGTTGCTGCCGCGCGGCCAGATGCCGCTCAATATCTTCGAGCCGCGCTATCTCGCGATGGTCGACGACGCGCTGCGCGACGGCCACCGCCTGATCGGGATGATTCAACCCGACGTCACGCATTCGCCGAATGAGGCCAAGCCGGTGCTGTTCCGCGTCGGCTGCGCCGGCCGGATCACCCAGCTCGCCGAATCCGGCGACGGCCGTTACATCCTCGAGCTGACCGGTGTCGCACGGTTCAAGGTGGTCGAGGAACTGGCCGTGCAGACGCCGTACCGGCAGTGCAAGGTCGATTTCTTCTCCTTCACTGACGACTTCACCGCGCGCAAGGGCGAGGACGCGGTCGACCGCAAGGCGCTGCTCGAGGTGCTCGCCGATTTCCTGGAAGCCAACAATCTGAAGGTCGACTGGGAAGGCATCGAGGCCGCGCCCAACGAGGCGCTGGTCAACGCGCTGGCGATGATGTCGCCCTATGGTCCCGCCGAGAAGCAGGCGATGCTCGAGGCGCCCGACTTGAAGACCCGCGCCGAGATCCTGATCGCCGTCACCGAGATGGATCTCGCCAAGAAGCGCACCAGCGGCGACCCGCCGGTGCAGTGAGGCCCCTCACCACAGCTCCCGCCGACCCAGCCAGATGTGGAGCGGAAGCATCAGGGAAAGAGCAAATCCCGCTGTCAGGTGGATCCAGCTCGTCCAGGGCCGCACCTCCTCCGATCCAAGGTAATACAGCCCAAAGGCGGTCACGATCAGCACCGCGTTGAACGTCGCCATGATCGATCCGGAAATCCGATTCTTCCGGCTTCGCCAGGCGCGCAGCAAATGCACGGGGATGAGAGCGCCCAGCAGCAACAAGGCCAGCATGGCCGCACCGCCATGCACCATCAGCATCGTGGCCGCGGTCTGCTGCCAGATCTCGTCGCCGGCGATGTTCTTTTGCCAATCCGCCACGAGCCAGCCGGCGCCCGTCAGCGTCAGCACCGCGAACGCCGCGTAGATGGAATAGCGAAATTGACGCTTAAGCCGCAAGGTGCACCGCCTGAGGCCAGTCGGAGGTGATCTGCATCTCCCCGTCGACCGAGATCAACAAGGCGCTCGCTCCGTAATGCGCGAGCACGTCGCCGGCGCCGGTTCCGGAGATCATGACGACTTTCGTGAGCGCATCGGCGATCATGCATGACGGCGCCCGGACCGTGGCACCGGCAATGGCGCCGGGCGGCTTGCCGGCCAAGGGATCGATGATCGCCGATGCCCCCGGAGCTGCTCCATCAATCAGATCGAATCGACGCGCCGTCGAGGCCAGCGCCTCATCGGTCAGCTCGATGCGCGCGAGCAAGCGGAGCGGGTCGCCCGGATGGCGCAGATGGACCGTGTGCGGCCCTTGTCCGAACACCCGAAGATCGCCGCCGGCATTGACCAGCCCGCCCGGAATATCGAAGCCGCGCAACACCTCGATTGCACGATCGACGGCAAAGCCCTTGGCGATCCCGCCGAGGTCGATCGCGCTCGCCGGTGATAAAAGGCGCACGGTGTGGTCGGGCGAAAGCTCGATCGCCTCGGTGAGGCGACCCTCGGGCACGGTGATCGGCGCGTAGTCCAATGCAGGGAGCAGACCCATGGCCTGCAACGCAGGTGCGACGGCCACATCGAAAACACCCTTGGAGCATCGATGCATGTTGAGCGCTGCCTCCAGCACCTGGAACGTCCAGGCATGGACGCGCGTCGGACGAATGCCGGCATTTCGATTGATACGGCTGACGTCGCTGTCGCTCTGGTGAAAACTCATCAGCCGATGAACGTCGGCGACCGCATCGAATGCGGCGTCGATGGCGGCAGCCGTATCCGGTCCGGCCGCGGCGGCGACTTCGATCTCGACGAACGTGCCGAGCAGCGGCCGCGCACGACGGATGCTATCGGAGGCGATTGGCATAGGCGGTCAGGATCCTCTTCACACCATCGGTCACATGCGTCGATGACAGCGTCGCGCCGGAGATATTCCTGATATCGCCATTGATCTTCAGTGCGCTGCCACTGGTCTTCCCGACGAATTGCGCCAGCCAGCTCGGACTTCTGATCTCGCCGCCATAGGATTCCCGGTACTGCAGGATTTCGACCTTGTGCACTGCGCCGCCCGGCGTCAGCGCCACCGCATAATCGATGTACAGGTGCTTGCCGATGACCCGGTCGAAGACGAAGAAGCCCGCGACCTTGCCGCCGGCTTCGGCCTTCCAGACGCGTCCCGCCTGGACTTCAGTAAAGTGCGTCGCCGACGGAAATGCCTGCTTCTGAGCCTCCTCGATCGACAGGTATTGAACGGCATAGGCGGGCGAAGCAATCGACACGAGTGCCGCCGCCGGCAGCGTATATCGAACCCACGTCATCTTTCACGCGACTCCCATCGTTTGTTGCCTTGCAGCGGCGCCCGTCCCGGGCGCTGCACCGATCTCAGAAGAAGAATCCGACACCACCGAGGAATGAATCCGACATCGCACCGGTGATGCTCTTGTCGATCACGTGCTGATAGGTCGCCTTCAGCGCGATCTTCGGTGATGGGAAGAGCGCAAATCCGGCGGTGTGGAACTGTCGCTGACCGGCGCCGGTCGGCAGGTTGGCATCGGTACCGGCAAAGCCGCCGGTCTGCAGGTTCTGGTAGGTATAGCGATAGAACGGCACCGCCTCCCATTCGCTGTTCAGAATGGTGCCGAGCGGCACATGATAGGCGATCTCGCCGGAATAGCCGTACATCGTCCTGCCGACATTGTTGGTCGGGTCGGAATCGTTGTTGGCACGCAAATTCTCCGGATGCCCGAATTCCGCGCGGACATATTCGCCGCGGAGCTCGAGCCCGGTGTCGGGGACACGGTAGCGGAATTCGGCGTCGAACATCGTCAGGCTCGAGTGGCCGAGGAAATTGCCGAAATCGTCATGAGCCCCGCGCGGAGTCGTGTTCGGCGAGTAATACGCGCTCACGCTTCCGGCGAAGCCGGGCAGGACCGTGGGCGTGACGTCGAGCCGTCCGGAGACAGCCACAGCGTTGTTGAGTTGCTGGAAGTCGCCGAGCGGAGGCCTGGAGAATCCAAGCCCGTTCAGGCCGTCGATCCCGGCGACATAGGGCGTTCCGGGAGGCGGCACGGTCCTGGCGTCGGTACGGTTGTCGAAGGAATCGCCGAAGTCCTCGTTGCTGGTGCTGACCATCACCTGATAATTCAGATCCTCGCTGATGGTGCCGTAGACGCTGCTCGCCGGCACCTTCCATGTCGATGGAATGAGGCCGTTGTACAATTCGGGCCGGTTCACGCTGTAGAATTGCGTCGGCTCGTGATGCTGATTGATGTAGCCGATCGGCACGAGATCGATGCCGGGCGCGCGCCAGTTGAACTGATCGAGGATCTTGAAATCGACCCAGAGCTGCTCGATCTCGGCGGTGCCGTGCAGCTTGTCGTCGTTGTCAAAGCCCGATCCGGCATGCTCGAACTCGATCTCCGCGTTGAAGATGATGTTCGGCGTAATCGCGTAGGTCGGCAACAGGACGAAGCGCTGCGCATCGAAGCCGTTTTGCCACTGGCCGTTGGCAGCCGGATTTTGCACCGAACCGAACTTGACCTCGCCATACGCGCCTATGCTGAGGCCAGGCACCGGCGAGTCCGCCACCCCGAGAATGGGCTTGTCTCCCGCCGCCGGCAGCGGCGGGAGATTCAGCATCGGCTTGGCCGGCGCCTCTGCGGATTGGGCCTCGGGCTTGCCGTTGGCTCCGTTTGCTTCCTGCTTGGCGTCCGGCGTTTGCTTTGCGTCGGTGGACGACGCCGTGGCGTTGGCGCTGCGGACCGAACCCGGCCGCGATGAGGACTTGGTGCCGGCCTCCGCTTGCAGGCGGCTGTCCTTCTGCTTCAACTCGGCTTCGAGCGCTTCGATGCGCCGCTCCATCTTGTCGAGCTTTTTCAGCAGCGCCTCGTTCGCGCTATCGTCCGCCGCAAAGGCGCCGCTGCTGGTGACGATTGACAGCGCCGTCGCCGCGAGCAGCGCGGCTCGCGTTCGAAAGCCCGGCCCGAATTTCGATGCTTCCAAGTGCGTGTAAGGCTGTGACAGCATGCGCCCCCTCCTGATCCGCGGACACGAAAGCCCGCGACAATTGGGCGCACCTAACACCACCGAGAAGTATTTCGGTACGTTTCAAACCGCCTGAGAGCCAGACGGCGGTTAGAATTTCTCCACTTTGGAATTAGAATAAGAAAAAACTAACCCGAGGCCCGGCGGAGCGAGGTCGCTTCTCAGCGGCTGCGGATCAGCTTCCGTCCTGTGATCATCGCTTGCACCAGGTTCTGGCGCTGAAGAATGCCCATCACGACCACACCCAAGACGTGCAACACAACCAGGATGGCGACCGCATCCGAGGCATAGGCATGGGTGTCCTCGACCCACCAGACGCCGAAGAAGGTCACGGTGACCTGCATCGCACCCGTGATCGCCGAAATCGCGAGCAGCGTCAGCAACGCCACCAGCATTGCAGAGCCGGCAGGATTGAGCCCGATATAGCGGCCGGTGACGCCGCGGCGCAGATTCCAGATGTAGCGTGGCGCCGCGCGCAGTCTCGCGGCCAGCATCGTGAACCGCGAATACCGCGTGCCGGCGAAGCCCCAGATCAGCCGGAACGCCAGCAGAGCGATCACGCTGTAGCCGGCCAGCCGGTGCAGCCGGTCATGGCCGTTCGGCGTGAACCATGCGATCAGGACAAGAGCCGCGAGGGCCCAGTGCCAGAGCCGCAGCGGCAGATCCCAGACCGGCACCGTCCGCGACGCGGTGCGCTGCGCGGACGGATTGTGCGGTGCTGGCACAGTCTCTGCCATCGACCCCAATTCACTTCGCGATCGTGTGCTTCAGGCTGAGATCCTCGGGGCTGTAGAACAACTCGTACAGCTTGCCATCCTTGACGCCGTACACTTCGTAGCAGGAGCCCTCGATCTTGGAGCGGCGTACCTCGTAGCCCGTCGCCTTGGCCTTGGCTTCAGCTTCGCTCGCCGGCTTCCACGACGCCTTGTCGAGCTTGGTGCAGTTCTTGTAGCCGTCGGCAAACGCCGCCGATCCCATCAGCCCCAACACAGACGCTGCAAGCACAGCACTCCGAATGACCTTCACGGATAACTCCTCCCGGTTTCAATGACGCGCGAAACGCGCCGCGCACGGCGCGGCAACCGAAGGACGCGGAGGTGATGACGAAGTCAATGTGGCGCGGGGCTTGCAGGGCATTAGAGAGATTCTAGCCGCTGCGAAAACCGCAGTAGTCTCCGCATGCAAACCAGCATCCGGCGGCCCGCTGCGGCGTTACGCCTCACGCGGCCCGATTTGCAGCTTTTGGCTAGCAGTTAGGACGCGGCGCCCGCGACGACACGGCGAGGAACGATGGGGTATTCCACCGTCGCCGGCACCCGTTCGCCGATCATCTGCGCGACCTTGGCGCCCTGCACCGGCGGGCTGAAGTGGAAGCCCTGCACCTCCGCGCAGGCATCGTCGCGGAGGATGTCGAACTGCTCCCGGGTTTCCACGCCCTCGGCCGTCGTCGTCTTGCCGAGGCTGACAGCGAACCGGACCACCGCACGCGCAATCCGGCGCGATTCGTCCGTCGCCGCGGACAATTCGGAGACGAAGCTGCGGTCGATCTTGACCTTGTCGAATGGAAATCGCTGCAGGAAGCTCAGTGACGAATAACCGGTGCCGAAGTCATCGAGCGCGATCCGCACCCCCAGATCGTGCAACTGACCGAGCGCCGTGAACACCGCCTCGCTGTCGTGGATGATGGCGGTCTCGGTGACTTCGAGCTCGAGCCGCTGCGGAGCAATTCCAGCGCTCGCCAGCGCCCGCATCACGACAGGGACCAGCTCATGGCTGCGAAACTGGGCGGGTGACAGATTAACCGCGATCTTGAGATCGCCGGGCCATTTCGCCGCCTCGGCGCAGGCCGTTCGCAACACCCATTCCCCGAGCGGCACGATCAAACCGGTCTCTTCCGCCAGCGGGATGAACTTTGCGGGCGGGATCATGCCGCGCTGCGGATGATTCCATCGCAGCAGCGCCTCGAAGCCGCTGGTCTCGCCGCTCGCGACGTTGATGAACGGCTGGTAGTGCAGCTCGAACTCTCCGTTCAGCAGCGCGTGGCGCATGTCGCGCTCGAGGCCGCGCCGGGCCTGCAGCAACTGATCGAGTTCCGGTTCGAAGAAGCGGTATGAGCCACGTCCGCGGCTCTTCGCCGAATAGAGCGCGAGATCGGCGCTCCTGAGAATCTCGTCCGAATCGGCGCCATCGCGCGGTGCGATCGCAATGCCGATACTGGTCGTGGTGATCACCCGATGATGGCCGAGATCGACGGCTTCACTCAGCGCCGTTCTGATCTTCTCGGCGAGTTGGCCTGCGTCCGCAACCGGATCGGTCACGAAGTCGATCACTGCGAACTCGTCGCCGCCGAGACGGGCGATCAGCGCCGTTTCGCTGACGCAGCGGCGCAGCCGCGCGGCCACCGCTTGCAGCAGCGCGTCACCGGCGGGATGCCCGAGCGTGTCGTTGATGTCCTTGAAGCGATCAAGATCCAGCATCAGCACCGCAAGACTCGGCCCGCCCTGACCCGTCGCCGACAAGGCCTGCGCCATCCGCTCCTTGAGCAGCACGCGGTTGGGCAGGTCGGTCAGCGCATCGTGCTGCGCCATGTGGGTGATCTTGGCCTCGGAGCGGCGCTGCTCGGTGACGTCGAGATGTGTCGCCACCCAGCCGCCGCCAATCATCGGCTGCCGCGTGACGCAGATCAGCCGGCCATCGGCGAGCTCGTCGACCCGGCTGTTGATCTCGTTGGCCGGCAGTGCATTCAACGTCGCGAGACGCTGCGTCGCGGCGCTGTCGCTGGTCTCGCCCTTGAGGATGCCGTTCACGATGCGATGCGTGATGATGTCGCGGTGGAGCGTCCCGGGCCGGAGCAGTTCGGGCGGCAGCCGGTACATATTGGCATAGCGCTCGTTGCACACGACAAGGCGCTTTTCCGCATCGAACATGCAGAGGCCCTCGCCCATGTGGTTGATCGCCGTATCGAGCCGCAGCTTCTGTTCCTGCAACTCACGCTGCGAGGCCTCGACTTGCTGGCGTGCGAGCGAGAGCTGGTTGATGATTTCCTCGAAACGGTGCGTGCGCAGCGCAAGACGACGATCCGCGAGCACGCCGACCAGGCTCATCCCGAGCACCGACAGCGCCACGCCGGCGATCGTCGCGGCAAGGAAGGCGGGAGAGAGCGACAGCGCGTCCGGAGCCAACCGCGGATCGGGAACGATCTCGACGGCGCCCATCGCCGTGAAGTGATGAGACACGATCGCAAGCGTCAGCAGCAGCGCGGCGGCGGTCGTCATCCAACGGCCCTGGTAGCGGACCGCGATCGCCAGCGCCGCATAGCCGAACAGCATGCCGAACCCGATCGAGGCGACGACCAGGTCGATCGACCACGCCACGTGGCCCGGCACTTCGAGCGCCCACATGCCGAGATAGTGCATGCTGGCGATGCCGGCGCCGATAATCGCGCCGCCGACCGGTGCATGCCAACGGCTCGACCCGCTGACGGCAAAGCCGAGGCCGCCGGACGTCAGCAGCATCGCCGCGGCGAGCGACAGCGCGGTCAGCGCGATGCTGTAGCCGGTCGGGACTCCCGGCTCATAGGCGAGCATGGCGATGAAATGCGTCGCCCAGATTCCGTAACCGATTGCCGCACCCGCGATCGCGATCCAGATCAGACGCGTCCTCGCTTGCGATGCGATCGCCCGGTGGAAAATGTTGACGGCAACAACGCTGGCGACGAAGCACACGAGGCCGGCAAGCAGAACCAGCCGCCAGTCATGCTCACCGGATATGCACGTAAAAATACGGTACATCGGGTCGGCTCATGATTGTCTGCTTCCACAGATAGTCCGATCGAGTTTTCGTCTCGATAATTTTTCCGGGCTTTCTGCGGCATGGTTATCCGCGCGTAAGCCGAATCCGCCGCGAAATTGATGACCCCATAAATTTACTGATGGCCGGCACCTGACGGCGGTGCGGCGTTGTATCATCGCGGTGCGACCGCGTTTTTCACGCGCTTTGACGCACGGCCGATCGCTGGTTCAACCAATCCATCCAGGACAACGTTCCGCGCACGCCTCGGCTCACGACAAAACCCATGCCGCGCGCCGTCTTCTCCGAAAGCCTGATCGGCAGGATGGGCCGGCATATGCCGCGAACTTTCTGGTAGTCGCGCGCGAACGCGCTGCCGTCGCGATCATCCGGACCACCGATCTCGGCGCGCACACCGCGCTGTCCGTCGAACGCGCATCTGACGAGATACTCGGCGACGTCAGACGTATCGACCGGATTGAACATCGTCGCGGGCACCGGCCAGAGCGGTAGCCATGACAGTCCGGCGAGCATGTTCGCCAGCAGATAGTAGAAAGGCATCGCGCGGACCACCGACCACGGCAGATCCGAGCTGCGGACCAGGCGCTCGCCTGCAAGCTTCACGCGGGCATAGGGCAACGACGCGTCATCCAGGCCAACGATCGAGACGTGAAGGAAATGCTGCACCGCTGCGTTGCGGCAGAGCGCCAGCAGCCGCCCGGTTCCCTCGACATCGACGGCCGAGGGAGACGCGAAGAAATCGACCGGCCTGAAGCCGCCCCGCCGCGCGATCGGCGAAAAGGTCGCCGCATTGATCACTGTGTGCACGCCCTCCAAGGCGGCCTGTACGCCCTCCCCGGTCGCGAGATCGCCGATCGCCCATTCGACCTCCATCCCTGGCCGCGGCGAACGCGCGAGCACCCGCACCCGGTGCCCAGCGTGAAGCAGCCGGCTGACGACGTCGCGACCGAGATGGCCGGTGCCTCCGGTGACGAGAACGAGCGTCATGTCCAGTGCTCCATCGATTGCGCGCATACGGCGCGCTGATCGTCTCACCCGCCGAGCGGAACGAGCACGGTCTCGCCGGTCGCGACGAGCGATAGTTCACCCTGGTCGTTTTCTGCAAACAGCTCCGCCCGGGCGAATACTTGCTTGCGCCCGGCGCGTACCGTTCGGCCCCTCGCGACAAAGCGGCGGCCCGCGGCCGGCCTCAGGCAGTTCATCGAGAAATGCGATGCCGTCACCGCGCCCACGACCGTCGCCGCCGCGAAGCCGCAGGCGGTATCGAGCAAGGCCGCGATCATCCCGGCGTGCAAATGGCCGGCATATTGGGTCAAGTCGTCGCGCCACGGCATGTGCAGCTCAGCCGCGCCGTCATCGGCCGCAACGACATCGAGCCCGATCAGGCGATTAAAGGCAGCCGACGCGTTGGTGGCGATGAGACGCGGCAGATCGAATCCAGGACCGGCGGTCATGTGAAGCTCCATTGCGGTGTGCGATGTTCGAGATTGGCCCTGACAGCTTCGACATGATTCGGCGTGCCGAGCAGCGTGGCCTGGACGGCGGTCTCGGCCGCGAGCCCGGTCGCCGCATCGCAGCCGACCGCGAGGTTGAGCAACCGCTTGGCGGCGCGGACCGCATCCGGACTGCGGTCTGCGATCATGCGTGCGGTCGCGAGCGCCGCGTCGCGCGGATCCTCCACAATTCGCGTGGCGAGGCCGAAGGCGAGCGCTTCCTGCGCCGAGAAGATGCGGGCGGTATAGGTCAGCTCGCGGACGACATCTTCGCCGGCGAGATGGCGCATTAGCTGCGTGCCGGCCATGTCCGGCACCAATCCCCATTTGACCTCGACGATGGCGAGCCGCGTATCGGGCGCGAGATATCTGATGTCGGCGCCCAGCGTGAGCTGGAAGCCGCCACCGAACGCGATGCCGTGAACCGCGGCGATGACCGGCACCGGCAACTCCCGCCACAGCCACACCAGGTGCTGCGCCCAGTTGGCGATGCCGTGCGTGCGCTGGCCAAGGTCGGCGAACGGCAGAATGGATTCGCCTTCGGTTGTTGCGACCAGACGCTCGATGTCGAGCCCGGCGCAGAACGCCTCGCCTTCGCCCGACAGCACCACGGCGCTGATGCTGCGATCGTTCTTGAGCCGAGCACCGGCGTCCGCGATCGCGCTGAACATCGCGGGATCGAGCGCGTTCAGCTTGGCCGGGCGATTGAGACGAACCTCGGCGATGCCGTTGGCCATGCTGAGATGGACACGATCATCCATGATCGGCTCCATGGCGCTAATAGCCGGCGACGGCGAGCGCCACCACGGCGCTCATCCCGATCCAGCCGAAGTGGCACCCGCGCGTTGCGATGGCGTTGGCCAGTGCGGCGCAGCCGAACACCACGGCGAGCGTGGCCACGATCCAGTGCCGCGCAGCGTCGGCCGCCATCGCAGGCGCTGCGGCCAGAAGCACCCCACCGCCGATCCACGCGACCGTGCCGGCCTGCCACACCAGGCGCAGCAGCAGACGCAGCCGCGGCGGCTCCACCGTGGCGCGGGCGAAGACCTTCGTCTCTCCAAGCGCGCCATGGATCAGGCTGATGATGATCGCGATGGCACCGGCGCCTTGCAGTAGAGTATCACGCATCGGACCTCCTCCATACAGTAGTGTATGGTTATGGTCTCGGCGCTGGCCGCTGTCAATACACTTGTGTATGGTGTGGAGCAGACACGACAGGGGGAACCATGGCCGATCAGCTCTCGGCGCAGGATTGGCTCGATCTGGGTCTGAAGACCCTGGCGAAGAATGGCTTCACCGCGCTGAAGGCCGATCCGCTGGCCAAGGCGATGGGCGTGTCGCGCGGCAGCTTCTACTGGCACTTCGCCGATATCGGCGCCTTCCACGCCGCGGTACTGAAGCGCTGGCGCGACGTCGCTGCGGAACAGATCATCGCCGGCATCGAAGCGGCCGAGGGCGAGGATCCCGTCGCCGTGCTGCTGCGGCTGACCTTCATCAGCAAGCTCGCGCTGGAGCGGGCGGTGCGGAGCTGGGCCGCGCATGAAGGCGCCGCGCGCGCAGCGGTGCAGGCGATCGACCGCCGCCGGCTCGACTATATCGAGAGCTTGCTGAAGAAGGTCGGCCTGCCCGGCGCCGTCGCTCGCGCTCGCGCCCAGATTCTTTACTGGACGTTTCTCGGTTTCGCGCTGTCCGATCAGGCGCTGCCGCAGGACAAGCAGCAGGCCGTGCTCGAGGAGCTGTTGCGGATGGCGACCAGGCCGCCGTCATGACACCGTGCGATCGAGTATGCTAGATGACAACCAGCCGGAGACACCGATGAATTCAACGCCCGACCATCTCGAGAGCACCGCCGACCCGAAACTGCTGGAGATCCTGGTGTGCCCGATCACCAAGGGGCCGCTGGAATTCGACGCGACGAAGCAGGAACTGATCTCGCGTTCCGCCAAGCTCGCCTATCCGATCCGCGATGGCATCCCGATCATGCTGCCGGAAGAGGCCAGGAAGATCGATTAGCACGACGGCATGCGGGCGATCGTCATATTGCTGCTCTTGCTCGCTTCGCTGGCAAGCGCGGCAGCCGACGAGAGCAGGATGCGCATCGGCCCGATCGACGCAGTGCTGACCGTTCCGCCCGGCGTCGCGAAGCCGCCGGTCGCGCTCCTGATCGCCGGTTCCGGCTCGACCGATCATGACGGCAACGGGCCGCAGCTCAAGCCGGCGACGCTGAAGAAGCTCGCCGAGCAACTGGCCGCGCGCGGCATCGCGACGCTGCGCTACGACAAGCGCGGCGCGGGCGGCTGGAAGAAGGAATTCGGCCGCCCGGAGGATTTTCGCTTCAAGGATTTCGTCGACGACGCCGTGTCGCTGATCGAGTACCTGCGCGCAAGCGGCAAATTCTCTCGGCTCGCAGTGGTCGGGCACAGCGAAGGTGGCCTCGTCGCGCTACTCGCCGTGCAGCGCTCGCCGGTCGATCGGCTAGTGCTGCTGGCGACGGCGGCGCGCAAGCAGGGCGACCTCCTGAAAGCGCAGCTCGAAAAGCAGCTACCTGCGGACAAATACGCGCCGCTCGCCAAGGCGATCGACGACATCATGGCCGGACAGATCGTCGATCCACCGCCGGCGGGGCTTGCGATCGCGCCGTCGATGCAACCCGGCATGGCCTCCGCCTTCAACGAGGATCCGATCGATCCGATGCGGAAGATCACCGGGCCGACGCTGATCATCGCGGGCGGCCGTGACCGTCAACTGGCGCGCGTCGATTTCCTCGCGCTCACCGCCGCCGACATCGCGGCCAAGTCATTATGGCTGCCCGACATGAACCATGTGCTGGTCGACGTCACCGACGCGGCGGACGACGTCGCCAGCTACAACCAGTCCGACCGGCCGCTCGATGCTGCCATGATCGATGCGGTGGCGAATTTTGTCGCGCAGGACTGAGTTGATTGTCGTCGCACGTTCGTAGATGGGGTAACGGGCCCCCAGTCCCCCTTCCCAGCCAGCCGCGCTAGCTACGGCGCTATTTGGATGGCGCGCGTCGCGCGGCTGGCTTGGAAGGGGGACTGGGGGCCCGTTACCCCATCTACGAGAGCTTACAGCGCCTCGCCCTTCAACAGCCGCGGCACTTCACCCGACAGTCCCGCCGCTTGGCGGATGAACATCTCCTTCAGCGGCGGCGCGCGGTCGACAAGGCCCAATCCGATGTCGCGCACGGTGCGCAGCAACGTCGATTCGTTGGAGAACAGGACGTTCAGCGAGTTGGTGGCAACGCCCATCGCCATGGTGTCGAAGCGCCGCCAGCGCTGATAGCGCTCGAGCACATCGGCTTGACCGGGATCCATGCCGAGCCGCGCCGCGTCGACGACGACCTCGGCCAGCGCCGCGACATCCTTCAGGCCCATGTTGAGGCCCTGCCCCGCGATCGGGTGGATCACATGCCCGGCATCGCCGATCAGCGCCAGCCGCTCGGCGATGAAGGAGCGCGCGACGAAATAGCCGAGCGGAAATGCGCGCGGCTTGTCGAGCGCCTTGACCTCGCCGAGACGCAGCCCGAAGCGCTGCTCGAGCTCGGCGTGGAATTCCTCATCGTTCAACGCCACGATGCGCGCAGCATCCTTGCGCGTCTCGGTCCACACCAGCGAGGAGCGATTGCCGGTCAGCGGCAGGATTGCGAACGGACCGGCGGGCAGGAAATGCTCCTCGGCGCGGCCGTTGTGCTCGCGCTCATGTCCGACCGTGACGACGATGCCGGATTGATCGTACTCCCAGCCATGGGTCGCGATGCCGGCGCGTTCGCGCAGCTTCGAGCGCGCGCCGTCGGCCGCCACCAGCAGGCTCGCATCGACCATGGTGCCGTCGGCCAAGGTCACGCTGATGCCGTCGGTCCGGGCGTCGTAGTTCGACACCGCGGTGGCGCGCAGCTCGACCCCCTCGGCCTCGGCGCGCGCCGCGAGCGCATCGATCAGATGGCGGTTCTCGACCATATGCGCGAACGGCTCACCGGGCGCGACGTTGCCGGCGAAGGTCAGGAACACCGGGCGGGTGGCGTCCTGCAGCTTGGAATCGGTGACCACCATGTCCGTGATCGGCTGCGCGGTCGGCGCAACCTGGCCCCAGACGCCGAGCGTCTCGAACAGCCGCCGGCAGGCGGCCACGATCGCGGTCGCGCGCGGGTCGCGGCTTGGCCGCATGCCCAGTGCCGGATCGGCCACGATGACGGCCACGTCAGGCCCGAGCCCCTGGCGGAGTGCCACGGCCAGCGCAAGCCCGGCAAACGCGCCCCCGCAGATGACAATACTTCGCTGTCCCGGCATGCCTTTCCTTTACGCGTTTGGCGCTCTCAGACTGTGCTTGCTACCTGATAATAGCTGGGCGAAACAGAGGCGTGAAACAAGGCCCAGCAGTCATTCCGGGGCGATGCGACAGCATCGAACCCGGAATCCCGAGATTGTTGAGGCGAGATTCCGGGTTCGCGCGGACGCGCGCCCCGGAATGACAAACGAGAGCGCATCCATGTCCAAGAGCCTGATCGACCTGCTGTCCATCCTCGATCTCGAGCAGCTCGAGGTGAACCTGTTCCGCGGCAACAGCCCGAAGACGAGCTGGCAGCGCGTGTTCGGCGGCCAGGTGATCGGACAGGCGATGGTCGCGGCGTGCCGCACCGTCGAGGGCCGCCTGCCGCACTCGATCCATTGCTATTTCATTCTGCCCGGCGATCCGCAGATTCCGATCATCTACCAGGTCGAGCGCCTGCGCGACGGCAAAAGCTACACCACCCGCCGCGTCACCGCGATTCAGCACGGCAATGCGATCTTCTCGATCATGGTGTCGTTCCACGCCGAGGAGCAGGGCGCGTTCGACCACCAGGAGAAGATGCCCGACGTGCCGCCGCCGGAGAAGCTGACCGCGGAGGAAGTGTCGAAGCAGCCAATGTTCAAGGAGATGCCGGAGTTCATCCGCCGCTACTATGAATCCGATCGGCCGATCGAGCTGCGTCCGGTCGAGCTCGGCCGCTACTTCGGCCAAAAGATCGACGATGGCCGCATCCATGTCTGGATCCGCACCGCCGCCAAGCTGCCCGACGATCCAGCGCTGCACATGTGCGCGCTCGCCTATGCATCGGACTTCTCGCTGCTCGATGCTGTCATGGCTCGCTACGGCCGCACGCTGTTCGACAAGCGCATGATGCCGGCGAGCCTCGACCACGCGATGTGGTTTCACCGCCCGTTCCGCGCCGACGAATGGCTGCTCTACGCGCAGGATTCGCCGAGCGCGCAATCAGGTCGCGGTTTGACGCGCGGCCTGATCTTCAAGCCCGACGGCACGCTGGTGGCCTCGGTCGCACAGGAAGGCTCGGTGCGCGAACGCAAGGCGTAGATCGCTTTCGAGCGAAGTAGGCCCCGGTTCGCGCGAAGAAAACGCGTCAAACAGGAATCTCATCCCCAGCGCAAACGGTCAGCGTTTGCGCGGAGGTCATACTCACATCGGTTACACGCCCGGCTGCGTGCCTCGCTGCACCAGCGCGGTCTGCGACGCGATCCAGCGCATCATCCAGCGATACACCCATGGGATCGGGATGACGAAGGCGATGCCGATAAAGGTCACGATGCCGCGCCACAGGAATTCCAGCCCAGTGCCGTTGAAGGTGACGTCGTGGCGCGTGCCCTGGATATTCTGGCAGAACCAGCGCGTCCAGGCGGCATAGACCCACGCCCAGCCGATGATCGTGATGAACGAGATCGCCGCCAGCAGGGTCCAGCCGAGATAGGCCCAGAACGAGCCGGTGAAGGTCAGCCCGAGCAGTTGCCCGTTGGAGGCGATATTGGCGACCAGCCATTTCAGGAACAGCCAATACAACGCGATCTCGACCAGGGCGATCAGAAGATTGAGCAACTGACTCTCGAGCATCGACACCGCGAGAATGAGCACAACCGCGCCGAAGAACCAGGGCACGACCGTCATTGCGCTCCCCTCAAAACTGAGATTTGGCCGCGAGGGCACGTGCACGCACGGGACCAGCCATTTGAGGTACCAAACCAGCATCCATGGCAGCGGAATGACGAAGGCGCTTGCGATCGCGAACACCACCGTGCGCCAGATGAATTGCCAGATGCCGAAATCGATCGACAATTGTCCGCCGCCGGAGCTTGCCGAGGCCACCGCCGGACCGCCGGCCTGCGGGAATGCCGGCGACGCGGCGGCACCTGGCATGAGGCCCGGAACGTCACCCGCCTTCTGCCAGCCGGCCATCCCTTCGGTCCAGACCAGCGTATCGGCCCGCACCATCCCGCGGGCGATCAGGTCGCGGAGCTGCGCCTCCGGCAGGGGACCTCTCTGCTGGCCTTCCGATGCATAAAACCAGGTTCGGTACGGCATGTTTGTCGTCCTCGGGGCGGGAACGCAGCGGAGAATGAGCCAACGAGGCCGCCGGCCAGTGGGAAAGTCCCATTCTGGCCGAGGGTTCTGATCCCGTATAGTGACGGAGCCCACGCGCTGGGCACGTTTTCCCCTTCAACCTGCAAGTTTTTTGTGCCATGTGCCCAGAAAGATGCCAGATTTGGTGGACGCAGGACGCTGACCGCCTGGTCGGCGGGTGACGCCCAGGGAACAGGGCGCATGCGGAAAACCTCAACGGAATGAAGGCCTGACCATGAAACTCGTCGTCGCGATCATCAAACCGTTCAAATTGGACGAGGTGCGCCAGGCGCTGACAGCGATCGGCGTCCACGGCATGACGGTAACCGAGGTGAAGGGCTATGGCCGCCAGAAAGGCCACACCGAGATCTATCGCGGCGCCGAATATGTCGTGAACTTCCTGCCCAAGCTCAGGATCGAGATCGCGGTCGATTCCGACCTCGCCGAGAAAGCGGTCAGCGTCATCACCCAGCACGCGCGCACCGGCCAGATCGGCGACGGCAAGATCTTCGTGACGCCGATCGACCACGCCCTGCGCATCCGCACCGGCGAGACCGACAACGACGCGCTCTGAGACTTCACTGACCGCCGCCGGCAACGACGCCGGCGCGCAAAAAACACCCCACGCCGAGGAATGATGATGAGGGCACGGGCTCTTCGTGCAGTGAAAATCGCTGCGCCGATCAATGCTGCAATCCTGCTTGCGCTAGGCTCGCCGGCCTTCGCGCAGGATGCGGCCAATTCGACCGTCAGCGCCGCCGACACCGCCTGGATGATCGTCGCCACCGCGCTGGTGCTGATGATGACGATTCCGGGGCTTGCGCTGTTCTACTCCGGCATGGTGCGCAAGAAGAACGTGCTGGCGACGATGGCGCAGAGCCTCGCGGCGGTGGCGATCGTCTCGATCCTCTGGGTCACCTTCGGCTATTCGCTGGCCTTTGTCGGCGACGGTCCCTGGCTCGGCTCGCTCGACCGCTGGTTCCTCGCGGGCCTGACGATGGACAGCATCAACCCGGCGGCCAAGACGATCCCCGAAGCGCTGTTCATGCTGTACCAGATGACGTTCGCGATCATCACGGTGGCGCTGGTCGCGGGCTCGGTCGCCGACCGCATGCGTTTCTCCGCCTATGTGCTGTTCTCGATCGGCTGGTTCATCTTCGCCTATGTGCCGCTGGCGCATTGGGTGTGGGGCGGCGGTTTCCTCGCTTCGACCGGCGTGCTCGATTTCGCCGGCGGCCTCGTCGTGCATCTCTCCGCCGGCGTCAGCGGCCTGGTGGCGGCCAAGGTGATGGGCAATCGCCAGGGCTATGGCCATGACAACTTGTCGCCGTTCGATCTGTCGCTCGCCGTGATGGGCACCGGCCTGCTGTGGGTCGGCTGGTTCGGCTTCAACGGCGGCTCGGCGCTCGCGGCCAATTCGCGCGCGGTGATGGCGATCACCGCCACCCATCTCGCGGCCTGCGCGGGCGCGCTGACCTGGGGCGGAATCGAATGGGCGACGCGCCGCAAGCCGTCGGTGCTCGGCATGATCTCCGGCGCGGTCGCCGGCCTTGGCACCATCACGCCGGCCTCAGGCTACGTCGCGCCGTGGCACGGCGTGATCATCGGCATCATTGCCGGCCTGGTCTGCTACTGGGCCTGCACCTGGCTGAAGCACCGCTTCAAATATGACGACTCGCTCGACGTGTTCGGCGTCCACGGTATCGGCGGCCTGACCGGCACGCTGCTGGCGGGCGTGTTCGCGGCGTCGGCGATCTGCGGCACGTCAGGGCTGCTCGAGGGCAACCCGAAGCAGCTCCTGATCCAGTTCTACGGCGTCGCCGTCACGCTGGTCTGGTGCGGCGGCATAACCTTCGTGCTGCTCAAGCTGGTCAGCGCCTTTGTCCCGCTGCGTGTCTCGGTGCAGCAGGAGCTGGAGGGCCTCGACATCACCCAGCACGGCGAGGCGCTGCAGTAAGCGGCGAGCCCAGACCGTTCGCGTGACGCGGCCGCGCCCGCCCTGGTCCGCTCGTTTCGGGCTTGCATGACACATAAGTGTATGCTTATGTGTCGATATGATCGAAGCCGACATCTTCAAGGCGCTGGCCGATCCCACGCGCCGAAAGGTCTTTGAAAAGCTCGCTGGCGGAAGCCTGAATGCCAGCGCCTTGCGCGACGGCTTGGAGATCAGCCAGCCGGCGATGTCGCAGCATCTCGCGGTGCTGCGCGCGGCGGGCCTGGTGCGCGAGCAGCGGCAGGGCCGCTTCGTCAATTATGAAGTCGACCCGGACGGGATCGCCACCATCGGGACATGGCTTGCGCGCTATCGCGCCTACTGGCCGAAGCGCATCGAAGCACTCACCGACTTGCTGAAGGACATGGATCAATGAGCGATGCAGTTGAGGCCGATCACGCCGACGCCGCCCTGGTGCTCGAATATGAGCTCGATGCGCCGCCGGAAAAGGTTTGGCGCGCCGTGACCATTCCTGCGCTGCGCGAACGCTGGCTGCCCGATGCCGATCTTGCCGGAGCCGAGCCGGAATCGTCGGTCGCGGGCGAGGAGGTGCGCTACCGGCTCCGCGAATCCGAGCCGCCGTTTCGCGAGAGCCACGTCACCTTCCGGATCGAGCCGAACGAGGCCGGCGGCACCCGGTTTCGCATCATTCAGGTGGCCTGCGACGCCAGGCGACCGCTGCCGCAGGCAGCCAACAGCAACGGCCGCTGCCTGATGCGCGCGGCCTGACCGCAAACGACTTCATCACCTGCTGAAAGGGAGATCGCCGATGCGCGACATGCTGCAACTCGTCCCTATGGTCGTCGAACAATCCACCCGCGGCGAACGCTCCTTCGACATCTATTCGAGGCTCTTGCGCGAGCGCATCATCTTCCTGAACGGCGAGGTCAATGACGCCATGTCCGGCCTCGTCTGCGCGCAGCTCCTGTTCCTAGAGGCGGAGAATCCGAACAAGCCGATCAATCTCTACATCAACTCCTATGGCGGCGTGATCACCAGCGGGCTTGCGATGTACGACACCATGCAGTTCATCAAGGCGCCGGTGCATACGCTGTGCATGGGCACCGCGCGCTCGATGGGCTCGTTCCTGCTGATGGCCGGCGAGCCCGGTCACCGCGCCGCCTTGCCGAACGCCAGCCTGCACATGCACCAGCCGCTCGGCGGCTTCCAGGGCCAGGCCTCCGACATCCTGATCCACGCCACCGAGATGCAGGAGACCAAGCGACGCATCATCCGGCTCTACGCGCAGCATTGCCGGCGCGGCGAAGCCGAGGTGGAGCGGACGCTCGACCGCGATCACTTCATGACCGCGCAGCAGGCGCTCGACTGGGGATTGATCGACAGGGTTCTTGCGCAACGCGAGGCGGCCTGAAGCGCGATCTCGCAGAGCCTGTCATCGGCGCGTTCGCGCAGTCATTGGCTCGGGCGACAGCTCCATCGTCCCCTTCCCCCTGAAAGGGGGAAGGTCGGGATGGGGGTCCGCCGCAGGCGATACTGCATGCGGAGAGAGAAGATCCCCACTCGCTTTGCTCTGGCGAGCAAAGCGACCTCCCCTTTGCAAGGGGAGGTTTGGAGTCGCTCCGCAGCCTGGATTTTGCGGAACCTGACGTCGGGCGCGGTTATTCGTCCTCAGCGCGCGTAGCCCGGATACAGCGAAGCGCAATCCGGGGCAGCGTCTCCGCGGAAGGAATGTCCCGGATTTCGCTGCGCTTCATCCGGGCCACAGATCGCGTCTTCTCCTTCCCCCTGAAAGGGGGAAGGTCGGGATGGGGGTCCGCCGCAGGCGACGCTGTGTGTGGAGAGAGAAGATCCCCACCCGCTTTGCTCTGGCGAGCAAAGCGACCTCCCCTTTGCAAGGGGAGGTTCTGAGCCCTTCTGCAATCAAGATGAAGTTCCGCCAGCACTTCGGCGGGCTGCTCCGCCGCTGGGCAGAATTGTGTCCGGAGTCTGTCGTGCCCGCGTTTTGAACAGGGCTGATGATATTTTAGGCGCGGCGGAATGGCGCAGTGCCGAACAGCTCCCGCAAAGCGGGAAAAGGTCCGGATTCATAATCCATTAGCTGAGCCGTCCGATCTGGCACGGCATTTGATTCTAAGGGTCCCGGCTGTGCCCGCGTAGTGGATGCTCTCCGCGTGGTGAACCTCAGTCGCAATTCTCCCGGTGTTCGCGCCGGGCCCAAGCGGGGATAGGACTCATGAAAATTGTTATGGCGATCATTAAGCCATTCAAGCTCGAAGAGGTCCGTGATGCCCTGACCGCCATTGGCGTTCACGGTCTCACGGTGACGGAAGTCAAAGGCTACGGCCGTCAGAAGGGCCACACGGAAATCTATCGCGGCGCCGAATATGCGGTGAGCTTCCTGCCCAAGATCAAGATCGAGGTCGCGATCGGCTCCGATCAGGTCGACAAGACCATCGAGGCCATCACTTCAGCCGCCAAGACCGGACAGATCGGCGACGGCAAGATCTTCGTCATCAGCCTCGAGCATGCGGTGCGCATCCGCACCGGCGAGGCGGATGCCGCGGCCCTCTGATTTCGCGCTCAAACCACACGACCTCAGGAGTAAGACAACATGACGTTCAAGCGTCCCTCAGGCGCGGGACTGGCGGCCCTCGCAGTCGGCATCTTCGCCGCGACTGCCGCTCATGCCGAGCCAACCATCAACAAGGGCGACAACGCCTGGATGCTCACCTCGACGGTGCTCGTGCTGTTGATGACCATCCCGGGCCTCGCACTGTTCTACGGCGGTCTGGTCCGTTCCAAGAACATGCTCTCGGTGCTGGCGCAGGTGTTCTACACGGTCTGCGTCGTCACCGTGCTCTGGGCCCTGTACGGCTATAGCCTCGCCTTCACCGGCGGTTCCGACTTCATCGGCGGCTTCTCCAAGGCCTTTCTGATGGGCGTGACCACCGACTCCAAGGCGGCGACCTTCTCGGTCGACGCCAACATTTCGGAACTGGTCTATGTCTGCTTCCAGATGACGTTCGCGGCGATCACGCCCGCCCTGATCGTCGGCGCCTTTGCCGAGCGCATGAAGTTCTCGGCGATCGCGCTGTTCATCCCGCTCTGGGTGACGCTGATCTACTTCCCGATCGCGCACATGGTCTGGTACTGGCCCGGTCCGGACGCGATCCAGGATGCCGCCAAGGCGCTCGCCGCGGCTGCTGACGGTGCGGCGAAGACCGCGGCCCAGGCCAAGCTCGACGAGATCAACGCCGATGCCGGCTGGATCTTCAAGAAGGGTGCGATCGACTTCGCAGGCGGCACCGTGGTGCACATCAACGCCGGCATCGCCGGCCTGGTCGGCGCGTTGCTGATCGGCAAGCGCACCGGCTACGGCAAGGAGCTGATGGCCCCGCACTCGCTGACCATGACCATGATCGGCGCCTCGCTGCTCTGGGTCGGCTGGTTCGGCTTCAATGCCGGTTCGAACCTTGAAGCCAATGGCGGCGCCGCGCTCGCCATGACCAACTCCTTCGTGGCCACGGCCGCGGCGGCGCTGTCCTGGATGTTCGCGGAGTGGATCATCAAGGGTCACCCCTCGCTGCTCGGCGCGCTGTCCGGCGCGGTCGCAGGCCTCGTCGCGGTGACGCCGGCGGCCGGTTTCTCCGGTCCGATGGGCGCGATCGTGCTCGGCCTCGTGGTCGGCGTGGTCTGCCTGTTCTTCTGCACGGTCGTGAAGAACGCGCTCGGCTACGACGACTCGCTCGACGTGTTCGGCGTCCACTGCGTCGGCGGCATCGTCGGTGCGCTCGGCACCGGCATCCTGGTCAACCCGGCGCTCGGCGGTGCCGGCATCATCGACTACACCGCCATCCCGCCGAAGGTCGCCGATTACGACTTCGCCGCGCAGATGCTCTCGCAGGTTTGGGGCGTCTGCACCACGCTGGTGTGGTCGGGCATCGGCTCGGCGATCCTCTACAAGATCGTCGACGTCGTCGTCGGCCTGCGCGCCAATGTCGAGACCGAGCGTGAAGGCCTCGACATCACCGAGCACACCGAGCGCGCCTACAACATGTGAGGTCTCCCGGGACTTGAGCGCCCCGAGCGGTCGGTCCCAGAACTACGGTCCGGGCACATACCCGGCAATGCCCGGACCGTTGAGGGGCTCCAGCGCAAGTTGGAGCCCCTTTCTTTTTTCATTCCCTTGAGAAACTATTGTCGAAATCGACTGCCATTGTGGAACGGCAGGCCGAGAGGACAACAGAACAACAAACACAGGGAGGACGTCATGAGGGTCGAAGGCGGATGCTATTGCGGCAAGGTGCGCTACGAGGCCGAGGGCGAGCCGATGATGGCGGCGCAATGCCATTGCCGGGAATGCCAGTACATCACCGGCGGCGGGCCGAACATGTTCGTGGCGATGCCAATCGGCGGATTCAAATACACCGCGAGCGAGCCCAAGCAGTTCACGCGCAAGGATCTCAGCCGCGCCGTGACGCGCGAGTTCTGTCCCGACTGCGGCACCCATCTGGCGACCAAAGCGCCCGGCCTGCCCGCCGCGATATTGAAGGTCGGCACCTTCGACGATCCAAAGCTGTTCAATCCACAGGTCGCGATCTACACCTGCGACAAGCAGGCCTACCACCACGTGCCCGACGGCATGCCGGCATTCGAGAAGCTGCCGGCGCACTGAGCCGGGCACATCGCGCGCGTAGCCCGGATGCAGCGCAGCGCAATCCGGGACAGCGTCTTCGCGGGCGAGACTGCCCCGGATTTCGCTCCGCTGCATCCGGGCTACAGAAGATCGCTGTGCCCGTCATGGCCGGGCTTGACTCGCCATCCATCCCGCTTCGCAAGACTCTTTGCCGATTGATGGATGCCCGGGTCAAGCCGGGCATGACGAGTCGTGGAGAGACCGACCAAACAACCAGGTCACGCCGCATCGCGGGCGTGTTCAACGCGATCGCGGCCATGGCGCTTGGCGGTGTAGAGGGCCTGATCGGCCGTGCGCATCAGCTCGCCCAGCTCGAACCCACTCGCCTTGACGGTGAAGCCGATGCTGATCGTTACCGGGAGCGGCGTAACGTCATCGAGGATGGTTCGGCCTGCGCAGTCGCGGCGAATTTCCTCGGCGCGGTGCGCGGCCTGCTCACCGCTGAGCCCAGTGAGAACGACCGCGAATTCCTCGCCGCCGTAGCGCGCCACCAGAGCGCCGCGCCGGATCGCGAACTGGCGCAGCACATCGGCGATCTCGACCAGCACCCTGTCGCCGATGTCGTGCCCGTAGCGGTCATTGATCGACTTGAAATGGTCGATGTCGCACATCAGCACCGCCGCCGACGCGCCATCGGCTTCCGCCTGATCGAGCGCGCGCGCCGCAGCGGCATCGAAGCCGCGCCGGTTCAAGAGGCCGGTCAACTGATCGGTTTGGGAGATCTGCGCGAGCTCGCGGCGGGTCTGCGCCAGCTCCAGCATCAAACGCCCCGAACGATAGGACATGCCGCCGCTCAGCGACAACGCGATGAAGACGCCCGCCGTCAGTCCAAAGAGTTGCATCTGCCCGACCGTGATCGGCGCAGCGAAGTCAAAGCCGAACGCCAGCGCGACCATGGTGAACGACATCACCGCGCTCGCCACTGCTGCGACCGCCATGACCTTGCCGGTGCGGCGCACCACATCGCCGTGTGTCTCGATCTTGATGGCCATGCCCCCTGCGACTTCCGAATGGCGGATCATTCGTCCGAGGCATCTTGCCAATTGCTGAAGGAACTTGTGCAGCGCGATACGGCCTTAATGGCGAGTAAAGCGCGACGCACAAATGCATGCTCGCTTCCAACTTTCATCGATCGCGCCTCGCAGATCACGGCCAGCCGCCGATGGTTAATCGCGTCTTAACCTCGCCCTATCTATGGTGATTGGATCAGTTTACGGTCGGCCCTTCCCATTCCCGACCGCAGTGAAAGTGCTGGCGCTTCAAACATGGCAATGACCGCCTCATCCGGCGCGGCGCAGGGCGCCGGCAATGTCGCTTCCGCCGGTCAGGCCGAGCGTTCCCCGTTCCTGCGTACCACCGAGCTGCTGGCGCCCTACCAACCGGCTAAGCCATTGATTACGCTGTCATTGGGCGAACCACAGCACCCGGTTCCCGATTTCGTCGGGCCGGTGCTAGCAAAGCATACTGCCGAGTTCGGCCGCTACCCGATCGCCAAGGGCATCGAGTCGTTCCGCCGGGCGGTCGCGACTTGGCTGTCGAGCCGGTTCCGGCTGCCGCGCCCGGTTGATCCCGAGAGCGAGGTTCTGGTGCTGAACGGCAGCCGCGAGGGGCTGTTTTTCGCCGCGATCACCGCGGCACGCTATGTCGCCCCGCGCAAGGGACGGCCGGCGATCCTGATGCCGAACCCATTTTATCCCGCCTATGGCGCCGGCGCCCGCGCCGCCGGCTGCGAGCAAATCTATCTGCCGACCACGCTCGCCAACGGCTTCCTGCCCGATCTCGATGCGATCGACGAAGCGACGCTGGCGCGCACCGTAGCTTTCTTCATCGCCTCGCCCGCCAACCCGCAAGGTTCGGTCGCCTCGCGCGCCTACTTCACCCGTCTGAAGGATCTCGCCGACCGCTTTGGCTTCATGATTCTCAGCGACGAGTGCTACTCCGAGATCTACACCCGCGAGGCGCCGGGCAGTGCATTGGAATGTTCCGGGCCCGACTTCACCAATGTGGTCGCCTTCCAGTCGCTGTCGAAACGCTCCAACCTGCCGGGCATGCGGGTCGGCTTCGCCGCCGGTGACAAAAGGTTTTTGGCTGCGTTCCATGAGCTGCGCAACGTCACCGCGCCGCAAGTGCCGGTGCCGTTGCAGCATGTCGCGGTCGCCGCCTATAGCGACGAGGCGCATGTCGAGGAGAACCGCCGGCTCTATCGCATCAAGTTCGACCTCGCCGATCAGATCCTCGGCAACCGCTACGGCTACAAGCGCCCGGCAGGCGGCTTCTGCGTCTGGCTCGACGTCTCGCAGCGCGGCGGCGACGAGGCCGCGGCGGTCAGGCTCTATCGCGACGCCGGCGTCCGCGTGATTCCCGGCAGCTATCTGGCGCGCGAGCAGAACGACGGTTCCAACCCGGGCGCTGGCTATATCCGGCTCGCGCTTGTCTCCGACAGTGAATCCACGGCCGAGGCGTTGCACCGGCTGGTCGAAACCCTGGATTAATCGCGAAGCGCGAAGATTGAGCATGGCAGCGATCGAACGTGTCATCCCCCTGGTCGGCCATTTGCCGCACTCCATGCGCGAGTCGCTGGCGCGGCGGCTGCGTGAGCTGACTGGGCTGGGGTTGATCGCGCTCGCCGGCGTCGTCGCCGCGGCGCTGATGACGTGGTCGGTGCAGGATCCCTCCCTGAGCCACGCCACCTCGCGCGCGATCCGCAACGTCGTCGGCTATCCCGGCGCGATCGGCGCCGATCTGCTGATGCAGATCCTCGGGCTCGGCGCGATCATGCTGATGCTGCCGGTCGCGGTGTGGGGCTGGCGGATGCTGACGCATCGTCCGTTCGACCGCGAGGCGCTGCGGCTCGGCTGCTGGGTGCTGTGCACGGCGATCGCGGCGGGGTTTGCGAGCTGCTGGCCGCACAACACTGCGTGGCCGCTACCGACCGGGCTCGGCGGCGTGGTCGGCGATGCGCTGGTGCGCGCGCCCGCCGTGGTGTTCGGGCCGCCCGGCTTCGTCTATCGCGTCGTGCTCGGACTCATCCTGTTTATCGCGATGGCGGGCTGCTTCCTGTTCGCCTGCGGCTGGGGCGCCAAGGAAAGCGATCCGGAGCTGACCGAGATCACCGACGACGACGAGCCGTTCGTCGAGGAGGAAGACGAGAACGATCGCAGCTCGATCTCGCTCGGCTGGCTGTTCCACGCGATGATGAGCGCCAAGGCGCGGCTCGGCTGGCTGTTCACCAAAGCCTATAAATCGCTGGTCTCGAGCGCACCGCAGGGCCGCGCTGCGGCGTTCGAGCGTCAGGAGCCCAATCTCGGCGGTGGCCGCGCCGCGCCGTCGATCGCGCCCGTGGCCGAGGACGACGACGAGGACGTCGAGCACGACACGGACGCTTTCGACGACGAGGAGGAAGAGGAGGAGGCTCCCGTTTCCCGCGCCCCGCGCAAGAAGGCCGAGCCGCGCGTCAAGAAAAAATCCTCCGACAAGTTCGAATTGCCGTCCGTCTCCGTGCTCACCGCGCCGAAGGCGAGCGATCGCCAGCCGCTCAGCAAGGCCGAGCTGGAAAATAATTCGCGCGCGCTGGAAGGCGTGCTGCAGGATTTCGGCGTACGCGGCGAAATCGTCAAAGCCAATCCCGGTCCGGTCGTCACCCTGTACGAGCTCGAGCCTGCGCCCGGCATCAAGTCATCGCGCGTGATCGGCCTGTCCGACGACATCGCGCGCTCGATGAGCGCGCTGTCGGCTCGCGTCGCCGTGGTCGCCGGGCGCAACGCGATCGGCATCGAGCTGCCGAACGCGCATCGCGAGAAGGTGTATCTGCGCGAGCTGCTGGTCGCGAAGGAGAGCACCGAGTCGGTCGCCAAGCTGCCGCTCTGTCTCGGCAAGACGATCGGCGGCGATCCCGTCATCATCGATCTCGCGCGCACGCCGCACATGCTGATCGCCGGCACCACCGGCTCCGGCAAATCGGTCGCGATCAACACTATGATCCTCAGCCTGGTCTACCGGCTGCGCCCGGATCAGTGCCGCCTGATCATGGTCGATCCGAAGATGCTCGAGCTCTCCGTCTATGACGGCATCCCGCATCTGCTCACGCCTGTCGTCACCGATCCGAAGAAGGCGGTGGTGGCGTTGAAATGGGCCGTGCGCGAGATGGAAGAGCGCTACAAGAAGATGGCCAAGCTCGGCGTGCGCAACATCGACGGCTACAATGCACGCCTGGTCGAGGCCAGGGGCAAGGGCGAGGAGCTGACGCGCACCGTGCACACCGGCTTCGACAAGGAGACCGGCAAGGCGATCTACGAGGAAGAGAAGCTCGACCTCGACCCGTTGCCCTACATCGTCATCATCGTCGACGAGATGGCCGACCTGATGATGGTCGCCGGCAAGGACATCGAAGGCGCGGTGCAGCGCCTCGCTCAGATGGCACGCGCCGCCGGCCTGCATGTGATCCTGGCCACGCAGCGCCCATCGGTCGACGTCATCACTGGCACGATCAAGGCGAACTTCCCGACCCGCATCGCCTTCCAGGTGACGTCGAAGATCGACAGCCGCACGATCTTGGGTGAAATGGGTGCCGAGCAACTGCTCGGCCAGGGCGACATGCTCTACATGGCGGGCGGCGGCCGCATCAGCCGCGTGCACGGCCCGTTCGCCTCCGACGAGGAAGTCGAGAAGGTGGTGCGTCATTTGAAGACGCAGGGACAGCCGGAATATCTGGAAGCGGTGACCGCGGAAGAGCCGACCGACGAGGACGGCGCGGTGTTCGATTCCACCGGCATGGGTGGGGACGGCGGCGGCGACCTGTTCACGCAGGCAGTTGCGATCGTCAAGCGCGATCGCAAGGCGTCAACCTCCTACATTCAGCGCCGCCTGCAAATCGGCTATAACCGCGCCGCATCGCTCATGGAGCGGATGGAACTTGAGGGCATCGTCGGCCCGGCGAATCACGCCGGAAAGCGCGAAATTCTGGTCGGCGAGGAAGAAGGCCAGTTCTGATCTGAGATCATCACGGAAAAACCATATCTCCCTCGGATGAGGCGCTATAGGATCGCTCAAGCGGGACGAGCGTCGAACAGAGACCTGACATATCTGATGGAAAAGCATCTCACTCACCGCGGCATGCGCTACGCGCTGGCGCTCCTCGTCTCCGCCGCGATCGCCGGTACCACCATGACCGCGGTGGACGCACAGAACGTCCCGACGCCGAAGCCTGCGCCCAAGAAGGGCCGGGACGCCGGCACGCAGATGAGCGCGCAGGACAAGGGCCCGCAGACCACGGGCACGACCCAGGAGCCGACGCCGATCATCCCCGATCCGCGTCGCAACGTGCCCGCCAGTATCTTCCAGACCTTCGACGCCAACCAGAAGGCGCAAGCTGCGAAGGTCTCGGCTTACCTGTCGTCGCTGCAAACGCTGGTCGGAAATTTCGTCCAGGTCGGGCCCGACGGCACCAAGACCAAGGGCGATTTCTACATCCAGAAGCCCGGCAAGGTGCGCTTCGAATATGATGATCCGAGCCCGGTCGAGATCATCGCCGACGGCTCGTCGGTCGCGGTACGCGACCGCAGGCTCGCGACCCAGGACATCTATCCGCTGTCGCAGACTCCGCTGCGTTACCTGCTGTCCGACCGCATCGACCTGATGAAGGACACCAATGTCGTCAGCGTCACCGCCGACGACGTGTACGTCAGCGTCACCATCGAGGAGAAGCAGGCACTGGTCGGCACCTCCCGGCTGATGCTCATGGTCGGCGCCAAGGACGGCAAGCTGAAGCAGTGGACCGTCACCGATCCGCAGGGCTACGACACCACGGTTGCCGTCTACAATCTCGACGCGACCCAGAAGCCCGATCCGTCGCTGTTCAAGATCGATTTCACGACCTACCCGGGCACCTCGCCGGGGTAGCCGATTCGCGTAGGATGGGTAGAGCGTCAGCGAAACCCATCGCAATCGTGTCGCGGTACGGCAATGATGGGCTTCGCTTCGCTCTACCCATCCTACGCTCGTCACGCACCACGGCTCCCGGCCTGTGGACAATTGAAATCCGCAGCGCGAACCGTGCTAAGACGCGGCTCCCATGCGTTTCACCGTCACAACCTGGAACATCAATTCGGTGCGGCTCCGCATCGATACCGTCGCCAAGTTCATCAAGGCGGCGCGGCCGGACGTGCTGTGCCTGCAGGAGACCAAATGCATCGACGACGCGTTTCCGCTGAAGCGCTTCAAGCGGCTCGGCTATGAGCACGTCGCGCTGAACGGGCAGAAGGGCTATCACGGCGTCGCCATCATCTCGAAGCTGCCGTTCGACAGCACCGACATCAGGACCTTCTGCGACAAGATCGATTCGCGTCACATCTCGGTGTCGTTCGGCGAGAAGGCGCAGCTCGCAAAGCCGCTGGTGCTGCATAATTTCTACGTGCCGGCCGGCGGCGACATCCCCGATCCCGCGCTCAATCCGAAGTTCGAGCACAAGCTGCAATTCCTCGACGAGATGAAGGCCTGCGAGCCGCTGCATCCGCGCGGTGACGACCGCCACATCCTGGTCGGCGACCTCAACGTCGCGCCGCATGAGAACGACGTGTGGTCGCACAAGCAGCTCCTGAAGATTGTCTCGCACACACCCATCGAGACCGAGAAGCTGCTCGCCGCGCAGATGCACGGCGAATGGTTCGACGTCGCGCGCGAGCGGATTCCGATGTCGGAAAAGGTCTATACCTGGTGGAGCTACCGCGCCGCCGACTGGACCGTGGGCGACCGCGGCCGCAGGCTGGATCACATCTGGGTCTCGCGCGCGCTGAAGGACCAGGTCAGCGATTTCAAGATCACCCGCGACGCCCGCGGCTGGGAGCGGCCGTCCGACCATGTGCCGGTGACCGCGGTGCTGGAGGTTTGAGGCGAGGCCGCGGCCCGTGGCGCATGCGGCGCGGCCGTCGTTCAATTTCACCCGCTACGTATTCAGCTTCGCGCCCGCCATCAGGATATCGCTCGCGAGCTGGCTCGTGCGTGTCGCGAGGTCGTCGCGCAGCCGTCGCGCCGCGGCGGGGTCGCTTTCCAGCACGCGCTGGAACAGGCTGCGCGCGATGCGAATCACGGAAGCGCGTTCGAGCGCGGTTGCGGTCGAGGGTCGCTTCATCGCCACGATCAGCGCGAGCTCGCCGATCAGCGCGCCGGGGCCGGCGACGATCTCGGCGCCGCCTTCCTCGACGCGGAACGTCCCGCTCTGCACGACATAGCCGGCGTCGGCCGCGTCGCCTGCCTTGAACAGCACGTCACCGTCTTCGAAATCGCGTTGCTCGGAGCCGATCGCCAGCATGCGCAAGGAGGTACTACCCAACAGACGCATCGTCGGGACCCGCTCGAGCAGGGCTACATCATCATCGATCGACATTCAGGGTCGGGAACCGGAGTGCGCCTCGATTTCACGAATCGTCAAGCGCAAAGCGTATCACGGCACCAGCTTGTAGCCACCGGCTTCGGTGACCAGGATTTCCGGGTTGGCCGCGTCCTTCTCGATCTTCTGGCGCAGGCGATAGATGTGGGTTTCCAGCGTGTGGGTGGTGACACCGGAATTGTAGCCCCAGACCTCCTGCAGCAAGGTCTCGCGCGACACCGGCATCTGGCCGGCGCGATAGAGGAAGCGGAGGATCGCGGTCTCCTTCTCGGTCAGCCGCACCTTCTTGGCATTGGCGCCGGTGAGCATCTTCGAGCCGGGCCGGAAAGAGTAGGGGCCGACCGAGAACACCGCGTCCTCGCTGGCCTCGTGCTGGCGAAGCTGCGCCCGGATCCGGGCCAGCAGCACCGCAAATCGAAACGGCTTTGCCACGTAATCATTGGCGCCGGATTCCAGGCCCAGGATGGTGTCCGAATCAGTGTCGTGGCCGGTGAGCATGATGATCGGGGCCTTGAAGCCGCCCTTGCGTAACGAGCGCACCACCTCGCGGCCGTCGGTATCCGGCAGGCCGACATCCATCAGGACCAGATCGGGGGAGTTGGCTTTGGCAGCGCTGGCGCCCTTGGCGCCGGTATCGACTGCGGAGGCCTCGAATTCCTCGTGCAGCGACAGTTGCTCGACCAGCGTATCGCGCAGATCGGTATCGTCATCCACGATCAAGATCTTGCGGGCATTGGCCATTGGTACAATCCTTCGGGGGCGGCGCGGCGGACAGAAGCTGGGACGCTCATGGCCGAGACTTGGGGTAGATATGGGTTCAGGTAGGCGATTGTTACCGATTCACAAGGCAAGGGTAGTTTATCGCAAAATCGGCAAGCGGGAGGTGAATGTCCTGTAACCCTGCCAGATAGATCAATTGGGGCTGCCAAGGCAAGTTTGGATTGGAATGATTCTTAGGGGAAGGCAAGCTATTTCAATCACTTATATGACAGATACACGTGATCGCCCGCTCTCCGCCATTCACGTCCATCGCGCCGCCGGAGACCCGCGCCGGGGCTGGCTGAGCGCGGATGGCTGGACGGTGCCGGTCGCGCTCGGACGTGGCGGCATTCTGGCCAACAAGCGCGAGGGCGACGGTGGCACGCCGCGCGGCGTCTTTCATCCCCGGCGGCTGTGGTGGCGCGCCGACCGCCACTTGCGGCCGAAGACGTTCCTGCCGACTCGGCCGATCCGCCCCGAGGATGCCTGGTGCGAGGATCCTCGGGATCGTCATTACAACCAGCCGATCCGCCTCGACGGCGCGGAGCCCGGCGACCGCCTGACCCGCGCGGATCACCTCTACGACTTCATCGTCGAAATCGACCACAACGCCGCGCCGCGCATCGCTGGCCGTGGCAGCGCGGTGTTCCTGCACCTGGCGCGCCCCAATTTCTCGCCGACCGCCGGCTGCGTCTCGATGACGAAATCGTCGATGCTGCGTCTGTTGCGACGGATGAGTCCGCGGACGAAGATCATTATTGGGTAGTCTACCATCTACCCTCATGGTGAGGAGCGCGCAGCGCGTCTCGAACCATGAGGTCCCGTCTGCGGCCTACATCCTTCGAGACGCCGCTCCGCGGCTCCTCAGGATGAGGCGTAGCAGCCAACACGATTGCTCCATTCAGGAATTCGACAATGCTCGACGCCGATCAAATCGCCACCGCATCAAGGATGCTGCACCAACACTGGCGCGCCGGCACCAAGCTCGGCGCGCTCGACAGCGCGCTTCGGCCGCGCGACCGTGCCGAGGGCTATGCCGTGCAGGCTGCGCTGGAGAAGACGTCGCGTGAAAAGCTGTTCGGCTGGAAGATCGCGGCGACCAGCGAGGCCGGCCAGAAGCACATCAACGTCGCCGGCCCGTTGGCTGGGCGCATCCTTGCCGAGACCGTGATCGCCGATGGCGGCACGGCATCGATGACGGGCAACGAGATGTGCGTCGGCGAGCCGGAATTCGCCTTCCGGATGGCGCGCGATCTGCCGCCGCGTGCGGCGCCCTACAGCGTGCAGGAGGTGCTCGACGCGGTCGGCACGCTGCATCCCGCAATCGAGATTCCGGATTCGCGCTTCGCCGATTTCACCATAGCCGGCGAGGCGCAGTTGATCGCCGACAATGCCTGCGCGCATCTGTTTGTGCTTGGGCCAGCGGCCTCAGCCAACTGGCGCGCGATGGATCTGATCGAGGAGCGGCCGACCATCACGCTGCGTGGTCAGCACTACACCGGCCACGGCAAAAACGTGCTCGGCGATCCCCGCGTGGCGCTGGCATGGTGCGCCAACGAACTGCGCGGCCTCGGGCTGACGTTGCGGGCAGGGGAGGTGGTCACCACCGGCACCTGCCACCCGCCGCTGCCGATTGCAGCCGGTGATGTCTTCGCGGCGGATTTTGGTGTGCTCGGAAAAGTATCGGTGAAGTTCGCGTAGGCCAAGGCGCTCACCGCACACACGACGTCGTCCCTGCGAAAGCAGGGACCCATAACCACCGAACTTGATTGTTGCGCACTGATCTAACCGCGTGCCCTTTGCGATGGCTGCGGAGTATGGGTCCCTGCCTTCGCAGGGACGACAGCTAACCGTGCGGCACCGTCCGCGCCCCGAAAATCGCCGAGCCCACGCGCACATGGGTGGCGCCCATCTGGATTGCCACCGCGAAATCCGCGCTCATCCCCATCGAGAGATTGGTCAGGCCGTTCCGTGCAGCGATCTTGGCGCAGAGCGCGAAATGCGGCGCCGGCGCCTGGTCGACCGGCGGGATGCACATCAGCCCCGAGATCTGCAAAGCGTACTTCTCGCGGCACGCGGCGATGAACGCATCGGCGTCGTGCGGTGCGACGCCGGCCTTCTGCGGCTCCTCGCCGGTGTTGATCTGCACGAACAATTCCGGCTGCCTGTGCTGGGATTTGATTTCCTTGGCTAATGCTTCGCAAATGCTCGGACGATCGACGGAGTGGATCGCATCGAACAGCGCAACGGCCTCCTTGGCCTTGTTCGACTGCAAGGGCCCGATCAGATGCAGCGCCAGTCCGGGATGGGACTGCATCAATGCCGGCCACTTGCCCTTCGCCTCCTGCACGCGGTTTTCGCCGAACACGCGCTGTCCCGCATCGATGATGGGTGAAATGGCGTCGGCCGCGAACGTCTTCGACACCGCGATCAGCGTCACCGAGGCGCGATCGCGACGCGCTTCCTTGCACGCGCGCACGACCTCCTGCTCGACGGCGGCGAGGCCGTTTGGTGAATGAGCTGTTAACGGCGTGGTCGGGCTTTGCGGCATGTTTGTATCGTTTTCTGACGGACCGGGGGGTTGGGTCGAATTTTACCAAATTCGGGAAAGGCTTTTTGAAGCCCTTCATTCTACCTTGGCGCCGGGCAAGGGAAAAATGTCGCGCACGATTTTCAACCGCAACCGGGTGAAACTCAAGAAGCTTCTGGGCATTCGTGCCCGGCTGGCTTTGCTTGCGATGCTGCTGGTCGTTCCCCTGATGCTCGATCGGGTCGGCACGCTGAACGCATTCCGCTCCAAGCAGATCGCGCAGGCGGCGCAAGTCTACGCCAATCTGACCAGCCATGCCGCCGAAACCCAGCGCGAGGTGGTTTCCTCTGTCGAGACCATGCTGAAGTCGGCCGCCTATATCCGAGCTTCCGGCGGCATCGCGCGGAGCTGCGAGGTGCTGCGCGCCAGCCTGCCGACGGTCCTGCCATGGATCCGCAGCATCATGTTCGCGTCCCGCGACGGCGTCGTGCAATGCTCCACGCTCAATGCCCAGGTCGGGATCAATCTCGGCGACCGCGACTATTTCAAGAAGGCGCAGGACACACGCGGCTTCGTCTTCAGCGATTATTTGTTCGGCAAGACCAACGGCCGTGCGATGATGATGGCCGCCTATCCCGTCGCCGCGATCAATCCGGAGGAAGATGCCGTCGTCGTCGCCGGCATCAATATCGACTGGCTGTCGCAAATCATGGGCAATCTCGGCGGACAACCGGGCATGTCGGCGGTGCTCGTCGACAGCACCGGTGTCGTGATCGCCGCACCACCGGACCATGCGAGCCTGGTCGGCCGCTCGCTCGACACTGTTCCGCTGATGGCAGCGATCGCCGAGAAGGCGCTGAGCTACGACGAGCCTGCGGGCTCGGTGTCGTTCACGGCGACCGATGGCGCGGAGCGCACGCTGAGCTTCGCCCGCATCGCCGGAACGCAGTCACGGCTGATCGTGAGCATGGATGAAGCCAAGGTGACGGCGGCGATCAATCGCGAGATCCGCACCGCCTATCTGCAGCTCGGCTTCGTCTGCTTGTTCGTGCTGTTGGGCGCGCTGGTCGGCGCGGAGAAGCTCATCATCAGGCCGATCGAAGTGATGACCGGCATGGCACGCCGGTTCGGGGAGGGCGATTGGTCGGCGCGCGTCGCCAAGCACAAGCTGCCGTCGGAGTTCGTTCCACTGGCGCGCGCCTTCAATGCGATGGCCGCGCAGCTAAGCCAGCGCGAGCGCGAGCTGCTTGCCTCCAATGACCGCCTCACGGTGATGGCCTCGATCGACGCGCTGTCCGGCCTTGCCAACCGGCGCGGCTTCCAGAGCCGGCTCGACTTCGAGTGGATGAAGTCGCAGCAATATGACTGCGCGCTCTCGCTGCTGATGATCGATGTCGATCACTTCAAGCTCTACAACGACACCTACGGTCATCCCGAAGGCGACACCTGTCTCACCAGGATCGGCGAAACGCTGTCCGGCATCGCCGCCGACACGATGGGCTTTGCCGGCCGCTACGGCGGCGAGGAATTCTGCCTGCTGCTGCCGAACGCCGACACGGCGAGGGCGCTCGCGGTCGGCGAGACCGTGCGCACCGCGGTCCTCGGGCTTGCGGTGCCGCACTCGACCTCGAGCCATGCCATCGTCACCGTCAGCGTCGGCGTCGCGACGACGAAGCCGAACGACACCCTCCGTCCCGGCGATCTGATCGAAGCCGCCGACGCCGCGCTCTATGCCGCGAAACGCGGCGGCCGCAACGCGGTGGTCGAGCATGGCTTCGTGCAGAAGCTCGACGAAGCCGGGATGGCGCTGGCGAGTTGAGCCTCGGAGCACTAGGCCGGGACGACGCAGTGGAGCGAGCCGCGGCCTCTCGGCTCCAGCACCGGCGTCTCTGGAACAGTGGGTCACCCGCCTTCGCGGGTGGCGACACCGAGCAAGTTCCTTCAGGGTGCCCAAGACAGGCAATTGCGGGACACCGCAACTAACCCCAATCCTCCTCCTGCGGCGGCGGCAGGGCCAGGCCGCGAGGGATGAGCATTTGACAAGGCCCAAACCGTTGACCCAGTAGGCGTTTTTGTGGCCTAGTCCGCCGTCCTTTGATGGGACCCGAAAATCACCCAAAGCCCTGCGATTTCATGACCTCTGAACGCTACAACGCCCGTGAATCCGAGCCCCGCTGGCAAGCCACCTGGGATGAGAAGGCGATCTTCGCCTCGAAGAACGACGATACGCGGCCGAAATACTACGTGCTCGAGATGTTTCCCTATCCGTCCGGGCGCATCCATATCGGGCACGTCAGGAACTACACGCTGGGCGACGTGCTGGCGCGCTACATGCGCGCCAAGGGCTTCAACGTGCTGCATCCGATGGGCTGGGATGCGTTCGGCCTGCCGGCGGAGAATGCCGCGATCGAGCGCAAGGTGGCGCCGAAGGCCTGGACCTACGACAACATCGCCGCGATGAAGAAGCAGCTCAAGTCGATCGGGTTGTCGCTCGACTGGAGCCGGGAGTTCGCGACCTGCGATCCCTCTTACTACAAGCATCAGCAGAAGATGTTCCTGGACATGCTGCGCGCCGGGCTCGCCGAGCGCGAGAAGCGCAAGCTGAACTGGGATCCGGTCGATATGACCGTGCTCGCCAACGAGCAGGTGATCGACGGCCGCGGCTGGCGCTCCGGCGCTATCGTCGAGCAGCGCGAGATGAGCCAGTGGGTCTTCAAGATCACGAAGTACTCAGAAGAACTCCTGGAGGCGCTGGATAGTCTGGAGCGCTGGCCCGACAAGGTGCGGCTGATGCAGCGCAACTGGATCGGCCGCTCCGAGGGCCTCTTGATCCGCTTTGCGCTGGATGCGGCAACCACGCCGGCCGGTGAGACCGAGCTGAAGATTTTCACCACGCGGCCGGACACGCTGTTCGGCGCCAAGTTCATGGCGATCTCCGCCGACCATCCGCTGGCGCAGGCGGCGGCCGCGAAGAACCCGAAGCTTGCCGCGTTCATCTCCGAGATCAAGAAGATCGGCACCGCGCAGGAGATCATCGACACCGCCGAGAAGCAGGGCTTCGACACCGGCATCAAGGCGGTCCATCCGTTCGATCCGAACTGGAAGCTGCCGGTCTATGTCGCGAACTTCGTGCTGATGGAATACGGCACCGGCGCGATCTTCGGCTGCCCGGCGCACGACCAGCGCGACCTCGACTTCGTCAACAAGTACAACCTCGGCAACACGCCGGTGGTCTGCCCCGAAGGACAGGATCCGAAGAGCTTCGTGATCACGGATGTCGCCTATGACGGCGATGGCCGCATGATCAATTCGCGCTTCCTGGACGGCATGACGATCGAAGAGGCCAAGGAAGACGTTGCAAAGCGGCTCGAGACTGAAGTGCGAGGCAACGCACCGGTCGGCGAGCGGCAGGTCAACTTCCGCCTGCGCGACTGGGGCATATCACGGCAGCGCTACTGGGGCTGTCCGATCCCGGTGATCCATTGTCCCAAGTGCGACGTGGTGCCGGTGCCCGACGACCAGTTGCCGGTGACGCTGCCGGAGGATGTGACCTTCGACAAGCCGGGCAACGCGCTGGACCATCACCCGACCTGGAAGCACGTCACCTGTCCGCAATGCGGTGGCAAGGCGGTGCGCGAGACCGACACGATGGACACCTTCGTGGATTCGTCCTGGTACTTCGCGCGCTTCACCGATCCCTGGAATGAGACCGCGCCGACCACGCCTGCGGTCGCCAACCGGATGATGCCGGTCGACCAGTATATCGGCGGCGTCGAGCACGCGATCCTGCATCTGCTCTACAGCCGCTTCTTCACCCGCGCGATGAAGGCGACAGGCCACATCGACATGAAGGAGCCATTCGCCGGTATGTTCACCCAGGGCATGGTGGTGCACGAGACCTATCAGAAGGCCGACGGCACCTATGTCACGCCGGCCGAGGTGAAGGTCGAGATCGGCGGCAACGGCCGCCGCGCGGTGCTGATGGCGACCGGCGAGGACATCGAGATCGGTCCGATCGAGAAGATGTCGAAGTCGAAGAAGAACACCGTCGACCCCGACGACATCATCGCAAGCTACGGCGCCGACGTTGCGCGCTGGTTCATGCTGTCGGACTCGCCGCCGGATCGCGACGTGATCTGGAGCGACGAGCGCGTGCAGGGCGCCTCGCGCTTCGTGCAGCGGCTGTGGCGGCTGGTGAACGAATCGGCCGAGATCGCGAAGTCCGCGCCGGCGGCGCGGCCGGCGACCTTCGGGCCCGAAGCGCTCGGCTTGCGCAAGGCGGCGCATGGGGCGCTCGACAAGGTCTCGTCAGGCATCGAGCGGCTGCACTTCAACGTCTGCCTCGCTCATATCCGCGAATTCGCCAATGCGCTGTCCGAGGTATTGGGGAGGGGGGGCAAGCCGGCGCCCGACCTTGCCTGGGCCGTCAAGGAGGCCGCGACCATCCTGGTCCATCTGTTCTCGCCGATGATGCCGCATCTGGCCGAGGAGTGCTGGGCGGTATTGGGCCAGAGCGGGCTGGTATCGGAGGCCGGTTGGCCTCAAATCGAGCGCGATTTGCTGGTTGAAGACAGCGTGACCCTGGTCGTCCAGGTCAACGGCAAGAAGCGGGGTGATGTTACTGTGCCACGCACCGCCCAAAATGCGGATATAGAGGCTGCCGTTTTGGCGCTCGATGCGGTAAAAGTCGCCCTGGGCGGCAAACCCGTCCGCAAGGTGATCGTAGTGCCTATGAGGATCGTGAATGTCGTCGGCTAGGATCAGGATCGCTGCCCGGTTGATTGCCGTGGCTGCCTTGGCCGCGCTGACGGCCGGCTGCTTTCGCCCGATGTATGCCGAGCATTCCGACGGGACGCCGGACCTGCGCGAAAAGCTGATGGGCGTCGAGATTCCGCCGGTCGACAAGCCGAACGCCTCGCGCGAGGCGCGGGTCGGCGTCGAGATCCGCAACGCGCTCGCCTTCAAGCTTTACGGCAACGCCACCGGCATGCCGCCGACCCATCGGCTTGTCTTGAGGTTCACCACCAGCCGCTCCTCGCTGATGATCGATCCGGCCACCGCGCTGCCGACCAGCGAGAACTACGGCATCGACGCGCAGTTCAACCTGATCGAGATCGCCTCCAACAAGTCTGTCATGACCGGCACGACGTTCTCGCGCGTGTCCTATGACATGCCCGGTTCGTATCAGCGCTTCGCGCGCTCGCGCGCCTTCCGCGACGCCGAGGACCGCGCCGCGCAGGAGATCGCCGACAACATCCAGACCCGGCTGGCGTCGTTCTTCTCGGCCGGGACCTGAGATACCAGTGTCACTCCGGGGCGCGCGACGCGCGAACCCGGAATCTGGAAAATCATTGAACGAGTTTCCGGGTTCGCCTCTGACAAGCCGCCCCGGTATGACATTCTGGGCTAGATGGTCGCGCTTCGCGGAAAAGAGATCGACAGCTTTCTCGCCCGGCCCGACGCCGGCCGCCCGATCATCCTGCTGTACGGGCCGGATGCGGGCTTGGTGCGCGAGCGCGCCGACGCGCTGATGGCGTCGGCGGTCGACGATCCCAACGATCCGTTCTCGCTGGTGCGGCTCGATGGCGACGAGCTCGCCGCCGAGCCCTCGCGGCTGGTCGATGAAGCGATGACGGTGCCGCTGTTCGGCGGGCGCCGCGCCATTCGCGTCCGCGCCGGCTCACGCAACTTTGCCAGCGGCGTCGATACGCTGGCCGATTCGCCGCTGAAGGATTGCCGCGTCGTGATCGAGGCCGGCGAGCTGCGGCCGGAGTCGCCGCTGCGCAAGGCCTGCGAGCGCGCCAGGAACGCGGTCGCGATCGGCTGCTATCCCGACACCGAGCGCGATCTGACCAAGCTGATCGAGGACGAGCTGCGCATCTCCAATTTGCGGCTGGCGGCGGATGCGCGCGCGGTGCTGATGTCGCTGCTTGGCGGTGACCGCCAGGCCTCGCGCAACGAGCTGCGCAAGCTCGCGCTGTTCGCGCACGGCAAGGGTGAGATCACGCTCGACGACGTGATGATCGTCGTCTCCGACGCCTCCGAGCTGAAGCTCGATCCGATCGTCGACGGCGCGTTTGCCGGCAATGCCGCGCTGGTCGAGAGCGAGTTCGCCAAGGCGATGGTCGCCGGCACCTATCCTGGCGTGATCATCTCGGCTGCGCAGCGCCACGCGGCGTGGCTGCACAAGTCCGCGCTCGCGGTCGCCGAGGGCACGCCTGTCAGCGCCGTGCTCGAAGGCGGATTTCCGCGGCTGCACTTCTCGCGCAAGGCTGCGGTCGAGATCGCGCTGCGCAATTTCAGCCCGCCACGGCTGGTGACCGTGATCGAGCAGCTCGCGACCGCCGCGCTCGAGATGCGCAAGCAGGCTGCGCTTGCCGCCGTGATCGGACAACGCGCCCTGCTGTCGATCGCGGCGAACGCGAAGCGGCGGGGGTGATTGTCATAGCGAGGAGCTCGCGACAAAATTGCAAAGCAATTTTGCGCTGAAGCGACGAAGCAATCCATCGATCCGCCTACGCGGGACCATGGATTGCTTCGCTCCGCTCGCAATGACGGAAAGAGCTTTATGCGACTAGCCGCCTTCGAGCCGCCGCACCACCTCGTCGAGCTGTTCGAGATTGCGGTAGTTGATCTGCACGGTGCCGCCGGGATCGCGATGGTTGACGGTGACGGCAAGGCCGAGCGCGTCGCTGACACGCTTCTCCAGCGCCAGGGTATCGGCGTCCTTGCTGGCCTTGGCGGTAGCGCTGGCACGCGGCTTTTGCGGCTTGCGCTCCGGCACGCCCTCCTCATGCGCCAGCGCCTCGGCCTGGCGGACGTTGAGGCCTTCGGCGACGATGCGCTTCGCCGCCGTGAGCGGATCGGGCACGCCGATTAGCGCGCGGGCGTGGCCGGCGGAGAGATCGCCCTTGGCGATCAGCGCCTGCACCTCGGCGGGCAGCTTGGTCAGCCGCATCATGTTGGCGACGTGGCTGCGGCTCTTGCCGACGATCTTGGCGATGTCTTCCTGGCTGCGTTTGAACTCGTCGGCGAGCGCGTGATAGCCCTGCGCCTCCTCCATCGCGTTGAGATCCTCGCGCTGGACGTTCTCGATGATCATGATCTCGAGCGCATCGGAATCGTTGACCTCGACCGGAACGATCGGCACTTCGTGCAGGCCGGCGAGTTGCGAGGCGCGCCAGCGGCGCTCGCCGGCGATGATCTCGTAGCGGTCCTGCACGCCCTTGATCGCGCGCACCACGATCGGCTGGATCACGCCGCGCTGCTTGATCGAATCGGCGAGCTCGCCGAGCTCGGTATCGGCGAAGGTGCGGCGCGGATTGCGCGGGTTGGCCTTGAGAAATTCGATCGGCACCTTGCGCTGCGCACGCGGCCGCTCGACATGCGCGGCCTCGCCGCCGACATCCCCGATCAGGCTTGCAAGCCCGCGCCCCAGACGCGAACGCGCTTCATCGGCCATTGTTGCGGACTCCCTTGGATTCACGCGCAGTACTCCGGACATAGAACTTCAGTTGCATCGGCTCGTAGGGTGGGCAAAGGCGCGCATGCGCCGTGCCCACCAATCCTTGCCGTGCTCGCGGTGGTGGGCACGCTTCGCTTTGCCCACCCTACGAACGATGGCTCAATGCGTACGCAGCTCGCGCTCGCGCTGGATCACTTCGGTGGCGAGCTTGAGATAGGCTTCGCTGCCGGCGCATTTGAGATCGTAGACCAGCACCGGCTTGCCATAGGACGGCGCCTCCGAGATCCGCACGTTGCGCGGGATCATCGTGTCGTACACCTTGGCTCCCATGAACTGGCGCACGTCGGCGACAACCTGGTTGGAGAGATTGTTGCGCGAGTCGAACATGGTCAGCACGATGCCGTGGATCGACAGGTTCGGATTGAGCGTCGAGCGCACCTGCTCCACGGTCTGCAGCAATTGCGACAGACCTTCGAGCGCAAAGAACTCGCACTGCAACGGCACCAGGATCGCATCCGACGCCGCCATCGCATTCACGGTGAGCAGGTTGAGCGAAGGCGGGCAGTCGATCAGCACGTAAGTGTAGTCGGCGTCCGGCGAGACATTGTTGTTGAGCCCCGCGATCGCGTCGCGCAATCGGAACGCGCGGCCCGGCGTGGTGCCGAGCTCGAGCTCGAGACCGGAAAGGTCCATCGTGGAAGGCGCGATGTGCAACCGCGGCACCGCGGTCGCAACCACCGCATCGCGCAGCGGTGCTTCACCGACCAGCACGTCATAGGTCGAGCAACTGCGATTGCGGCGATCGATGCCGAGGCCGGTCGAGGCGTTGCCCTGCGGATCGAGATCGACGACCAGAACCCGCTCACCGATCGCCGCGAGTGCCGTACCAAGGTTGATCGCTGTGGTTGTCTTACCGACCCCGCCCTTCTGGTTGGCGAGCGACAGGATGCGTGGATGGCCGGCCGGCTGCGGCGCCCTATCCTCTTGATAAACCTCATCCATCACAGTCATACCAAAATACCACTTGCTGCCGCGGAGACCCCTAGCGCCGCTCGATTGACCCGAGTTCGACGATCCAGCCGTGTCCGCCGGTACGGCTGGAATGGAGCTTTGGTTCAATATTCCAATATTTAGTGGCCTCGGTCAATTCGACCTCTACATCTTGACCCTTCAAAAACAGCGCCATCGCGCCCTTTTTGACCCACGGCTCCGCAAAGCCGATGAGTTGATGTAACGGAGCCAGCGCCCGCGCGGTGACGCAATCGATCGGACCGGAGATTCTATCCACAGTATCCCCGATGTCAGCGAGATGCACTGTGCCCGGTGACGCCGTCACGCGAATCGCCTCACGCAAGAATGCCGCCTTCTTGGCGATTCGCTCAACCAGATGAATCGACGCCCCCGGTGTCTCGGCGAGCGCGCAGGCCAGCACCACGCCGGGGAAGCCCCCGCCGCTGCCGAGATCGACCCACGACTTCGCCGATGGCGCCAAGCTCAGGAGCTGCAGCGAATCAGAGATGTGGCGGGTCCAGAGATTCGGGAGCGTCGATGGCGCGACGAGATTGGTCTTGGCCTGCCATTCCAGCAGGAGCGCGACATAGCGATCGAGCCGAGCTTCCGTTTCACGTGAAACGGGGGTCAGCGCGAGCGCCGCAGCCTTGTCGCCGGAGGAGACGTGGAGCTCTGAAGATTGCGAACCTGAAGCCATACCCTTGAATGTCGGTCGTGCTCACCCAGCAATCCAGAAACCACCCTGGGGAAGCGATGGATTGCCCGGCTACGCGGATGCCTTCGCGGTCTTGCGGCGCGCCTCGCGGCGCAAATAGGCGGCCAGGATCCCCAATGCGGCCGGGGTCATGCCGTCGATCCGGCCCGCCTGTCCGATCGTCCGCGGCTGCGCCGTCTGCAGCTTGGCACGCGCTTCATTCGAGAGGCCTGGCACATCGCCATAATCGACGTCGGTCAGCACCAGCCCTTCGTCGCGCCTGAAGGCGTCGACGTCAGCGGTCTGGCGCTTCAGATAGACATCGTACTTGGCGTCGATCTCGAGATGCACAGCGATGGTTGGCTCAATGGCCGACAATTCGGGCCAGATCGCCCGGACCGCAGGCCATTCGACCTCCGGATAGGCCAGCAGTTCAAAGGCGGAGCGGCGGTTCCCGTCGCGATTGAGCGACAGCCCGTGCTTGGCGGCTTCATTCGGCGTAATCGCAAGCGACTTCGCCAAGGCTTTCGCGGCCTCCAGCGCCGCCATCTTGGTCCGATGACGTTCCGCGCGCGCCGCTCCGACACATCCGAGCGCGATGCCTTTGTCGGTGAGCCGCTGGTCGGCGTTATCGGCCCGCAGCGTCAGCCGATATTCTGCGCGCGAGGTGAACATCCGATAGGGCTCGGTGATCCCGCGGGTGACGAGGTCATCAATCATGACACCGAGATAGCCGTCAGCGCGGTCGAACACGATCGGATCAGTGCCACCAGCGGCCAATGCGGCGTTGAGCCCGGCAACAATGCCCTGCCCGGCCGCCTCTTCGTAGCCCGTGGTGCCGTTGATCTGACCGGCCAGAAACAGTCCCTGGAGACGCTTGGTCTGCAAAGTCGGATCGAGCTCACGCGGATCGACATGATCGTACTCGATCGCATAGCCGGGCCGGACCATCTTCACCCGCTCGAGACCCGGAATGCTAGCGAGGATCGCGAGTTGGACCTCTTCCGGCAGCGAGGTGGAAATACCATTAGGATAGACCGTACTGTCGTCGAGCCCTTCCGGTTCCAGGAAGACCTGGTGGCCGTCGCGATCGCCAAAACGGACAATCTTGTCCTCGATCGAGGGACAATAGCGTGGTCCGGTGCTCTTGATCTGGCCGGAATACATCGGCGAGCGATGGACATTGGCCCGGATCACCTCGTGGGTCGCCGGCGTGGTCCGGGTGATGCCGCACTGGATCTGCGGCGTCGTGATCCGGCCGGTCATCACCGAAAACGGCTCGGGCGGGTCATCTCCGGGCTGCATTTCGACCGCGGACCAGTCGATCGTGCTGCCATCCAGCCGTGGCGGGGTTCCAGTCTTGAGCCGCCCCAGGGTAAAGCCGATCCGTTCGAAGGACGCGGAGAGCCCCATCGCCGGCGCCTCACCGACTCGGCCGGCAGGCCAGTTCGTCTCACCAAGATGGATAAGACCGCGCAGAAAGGTTCCAGTCGTAACCACAACGGCGCCGGTCGAAAACGTCCGGCCGTCAGCCAGCCGAATGCCGATCACGCGCCCGCCGGAAATAATCAGTTCGTCAGCTTCACCTTCAATCACGCTCAGGTTTGCGGTTTCGGTGATCGCAGCCTGCATCGCCGCAGCGTAAAGTTTCCGATCGGCCTGAGCCCGCGGCCCACGGACCGCCGGCCCCTTGCGGCGATTGAGCATCCGGAACTGGATGCCGCCGGCATCGGCGACACGGCCCATCAGACCATCGAGCGCATCGACCTCGCGCACCAGGTGCCCCTTACCGAGGCCTCCGATGGCGGGATTGCAGGACATCGCACCGATGGTCGAAAGGCGGTGGGTCACCAGGGCAGTCTTCGCACCCATCCGGGCAGCCGCGCTTGCAGCCTCGCAGCCGGCATGGCCGCCGCCGATGACGATGACGTCAAATGTATCCGCCCGAGAAATCATGGCGGGACTTCTATCGCGGAGTCATGAATGCCGGAAGAACGAAGTTGCGTGACCCGTTGTTTCACGTGAAACGAAACGGTTCCAGCGCGCGGTCTGTTTCACGTGAAACGTTAGAGGCGGCCGACCAGCGTCAGTGCCGTTTCACGTGAAACGATTTACTCGCAACCCGGCTGGCCACCCTACTTTCCAATGCAAAAGTCGCGGAAGATGACGTCGAGAATGTCTTCGACATCGACCCGGCCGAGCAGCCGGCCGAGGGAAAAGGCCGCACTGCGGAGCTCCTCGGCCGCCAGCTCCTCGCCCTGCCCGATCACATCGAGGCTGCGGCGAAGCGACCGCGTTGTCTCCTCCAGCAACTTGCGTTGCCGTGCCCGGCTGATCAGACCGCCTTCACTGGTGCCGAAATAGTCGTGCGCGAAGCCAACCAGCGCCGCGATCAGCTCGGGGATCCCATCGCCACGGGCTGCCGAGATCCTGAAATGCGGATGTGAGCCCCCGCCCGGTCCGCCCGATCGCGCACCATCGAGATCGACCTTGTTGCGTACGAGCCAGACCGGCGTCGCACCTTCGTGCGCCCCCGCCTTGTCCGCACCATCGGTCAGCCAGAGGACGAGATCGGCTTCCGCGGCTCGCGCCCGCGCGCGGCGGACCCCCTCCTGCTCCACCGGGTCCTCGGTCTCACGGATGCCGGCCGTGTCGATCACCGTCACCGGATAGCCGTCGAGATCGAGCTGAACCTCGATGACATCGCGCGTGGTGCCAGCATGCGGCGAGACGATCGCGACCTCGCGCCGTGCGAGCTGGTTGACCAGGGTCGACTTGCCGACATTCGGCGGACCGGCGATCGCCACCACCAGGCCGTCACGCAGCCGTTCACCCTGCCCCTGCGCCGCAAGGACTTCCTGAATCTCGTCGTGAAGCGATCTGATCTTCGCCAGCGCCGGCGCGATCAGCTCGTCGGGCACGTCGCCTTCGTCGGAGAAATCGATGCCGGCTTCGATCAGTGCGGACGCCGCAATAATCTGCTCGCGCCAGTCCCGCGCACGATCGCCGAGCAGACCCTTCAACTGACGCAGCGCCTGGCGCCGCTGGCGGTCGGTGTCGGCATGGATCAGATCGTCGAGACCCTCGGCTTCGGTCAGATCGAGCTTGCCGTTCTCAAAGGCCCGCCGCGTGAACTCGCCAGGCTCGGCGGGGCGGACATCGTCGAAGTCCGCCAGCGCGCCGAACATCGCGGCCAGCACCGCGCGTCCGCCATGGACGTGAAATTCGGCAACATCCTCGCCGGTCGCGCTCGACGGTGCCGGGAACCAGAGCACGACCGCGTCGTCGATCGGTTGATGGTCGGAATCGCGGAGCAGCGCACGGGTCGCCATCCGTGGCGTCGGCGTCCTGCCGGCGAGACCTGCAATGACCGACTCGGCCATTGGGCCAGAGACCCGGATGATCGCGATCGCACTCGGTGCCCGTCCGGACGACAGCGCGAAGATGGTTTGGTCGCGTGGATGCATCCGCCTATTTGTTTCCGGTCCTTTATAAAGACAACGCGCAATCGTTGGTCAGAAATGCTGCGTCGCAACAAACGGTTGCGAACGCTGCAGCATTTCCGCGGCAATTTCGCTGCGGGCAGCTCATTCTACTGCGTCAAGGCGACCTAGTTCACAAGATTTATTAAGTAATATCAAAATGTTATACGGTAAATGAAGCATTAATGCCCTTGGGCCATGCTGCAGGTCTGCTGCAACATGACCGCAACAAAAAAGGCGCCCCGCTTGAACGGAGCGCCTGCCCGGGCCGCAGCCTCAGGTATTCATCGAATCGAAGAATTCGGCGTTGTTCTTCGTGTTCCGGAGCTTGTCGAGCAGGAAGTCGATCGCATCCATGGTGCCCATCGGATTGAGGATGCGGCGCAGGACATACATCTTCTTCAGCACCTGCGGATCGGTGATGAGCTCCTCCTTGCGGGTGCCGGAGCGGGCGATGTCGATCGCCGGGAAGGTCCGCTTGTCCGAGACCTTGCGGTCGAGGATCAGTTCGGAGTTACCGGTGCCCTTGAACTCTTCGAAAATGACTTCGTCCATGCGGCTGCCGGTATCGACCAGCGCGGTCGCGATGATGGTCAGCGAACCGCCCTCCTCGATGTTACGGGCGGCGCCAAAGAAGCGCTTCGGGCGCTGCAACGCATTGGCATCGACACCGCCGGTCAGCACCTTGCCGGATGACGGCACCACCGTGTTGTAGGCACGGCCGAGGCGCGTGATCGAGTCCAGCAGGATGACCACATCGCGGCCGTGCTCGACGAGCCGCTTGGCCTTCTCGATCACCATCTCGGCGACCTGGACGTGACGAACTGCGGGTTCGTCGAAGGTCGACGACACCACCTCGCCCTTCACCGAGCGCTGCATGTCGGTGACTTCTTCCGGACGCTCGTCGATCAGGAGCACGATCAGATAGCAGTCAGGATGATTGGCGGTGATGGAGTGCGCGATGTTCTGCATCAGCACCGTCTTGCCGGTGCGCGGCGGCGCCACGATCAGGGCGCGCTGGCCCTTGCCGATCGGTGCGACGATGTCGATCACGCGGGCAGAAAGGTCTTTCTTGGTGGAGTCCTCGAGCTCCATGCGGAAGCGCTGATTGGGAAACAGCGGCGTGAGGTTGTCGAAATTGACCTTGTGCTTGGATTTCTCGGGGTCTTCGAAATTCAGCGTGTTGACCTTCAGCAGCGCAAAGTAGCGTTCGCCTTCCTTCGGGCTGCGGATGTGACCTTCGATGGTATCGCCGGTGCGCAGGCCGAAACGGCGGATCTGCGAGGGCGAGACGTAGATGTCGTCGGGACCCGGCAGATAGTTCGCGTCAGGCGAACGAAGGAAGCCGAAACCGTCGGACAGAACCTCGACGACGCCTTCACCGATGATATCGGTCTCGGCGATCGCGAGCTGCTTGAGGATGGCGAACATCAGCTCCTGCTTGCGCATGGTGCTGGCGTTTTCGACTCCGTTCTCTTCCGCAAACGAGACGAGCTCAGCCGGCGTTTTCGATTTGAGGTCCTGGAGTTTGATTTCCCGCATGGGGGTCGTCCTGTGAGGAAGTAAGTAGGGAAGGGATGCGAGGTGGCTTTGGAAAAAGCGGACGCCAAAGGAAGGTCCGCAGGTCTCAGCCAGGAAAGTGCCGTTGGGGCTTCAAACCTGATGCGGCGCCGGCCCAAAACGAACCGAAACGCGACCACATCCGCCTGCGTAGGGTGGGATAAAGCCTATATAGAAAATCGATTCGACCTCCGCAAGAAGGACTGAAGCGGCTTCTTTGGCATTGCGGCCCCTAGAACGGCTTCACGACCACCATGATGACGATGAAGATCATCAGAATCGTCGGTACCTCATTGATAATACGATAGAATCTCTGACTGCGGTGATTCCGGTCCGCGGCGAAATCCTTGACGCAGCGGGCCAAAAAGCCGTGAACGCCGGACATGATCAGCACCAGCGCAAATTTGACCTGAAACCAACCCGAAAGGTACCAATGTCCGGACCAGACCAGATAAAGCCCGGCGAGCCAGGTCACGATCATCGCAGGGTTGATGATCGCTTTCAAAAGCCGCCGCTCCATGACCTTGAACGTCTCGGACTGCTTCGAGCCGGGCTCGGCTTCGCAATGGTAGACGAACAGCCGCGGCAGATAGAGCATGCCCGCCATCCACGAGATAACGGCAATGATATGCAGGGCCTTGATCCACTCATACATGGCGGGGCTGCCTTTCAAGGAACGGCTCGGGTGGTCTCAGCGTTGCGAGCAAAGCGCTGCGAGCGAGGGACGGATACATATCCGCAAGCTCGTCTCTCCTAAACCTATTAATTTTAGAATCTAAGGTTTGAGTCTGAATGACGGTGGATTTGACTCACGCAACGCGGTCCAGTCGTTCTTGCAGGCTTGTTCACATCCCTCAACATTCTGGCGCACCGGCATGCCCATTGAGATTTGGCGCTCTGACTCAATTGCTTGCGCGGGCCTGTGGTCAGCTTATGAAGAGACAAATCCACACCTACCCACTATCATCGCTCCCATGACATCGACTTGTTCTTTTGTGAGGCGCTGTGAAGAAAGAGATGAGATATCCCGAGGCCGCTCGGCGGCTCCGGATTCTCCTCCTCGGTCTCCACAGCGATTCACAAACTAGACAGGAGTTTTGGTGCCGACGAACTCCAACTATTTCCACCTGCATCTGGTGTCCGATTCGACCGGCGAGACACTGATCACCGTGGCGCGCGCGGTCGCCGCGCAATACGCCAACGTGACCGCGGTCGAGCATGTCTATCCCCTGGTGCGCAGCCAGAAGCAGCTCGATCGCGTGCTCGACGAGATCGAGGAATCGCCGGGTATCGTGCTGTTCACGCTTCTGGAAAAGGATCTGGTCGGCCGTCTCGAAGACAAGTGCAAGGAGATCAATGTACCGAGCCTGTCGATCATCGGGCCGGTGATGCAATTGTTCGAGGCGTATCTGGGTGCCGCAACAACGGGACGGGTCGGCGCGCAGCACGTGCTCAACGCTGAATATTTCCGGCGGATCGATGCGCTGAACTACACCATGATGCATGACGACGGTCAGCATGTCGAAGGCCTCGAGGAGGCCGACGTCGTTCTGGTCGGCGTGTCGCGCACGTCGAAGACACCGACCTCGATCTATCTCGCCAACCGCGGCATCCGCACCGCGAACGTGCCGCTGGTGCCGGGCATTCCGCTGCCGCACCAGCTCGAAACCCTGAAGAAGCCGCTGGTCGTCAGCTTGCACGCAACGCCGGAGCGCTTGATTCAGGTTCGGCAGAACCGTCTGCTCAGCATGGGCGACCACGACAACGACACGTACATCGACAAGCAGGCGGTAGCCGATGAGGTTGCCTTCGCGCGTCGCTTGAGCGCGAAGTTCAACTGGGCCCTGCTCGATGTAACGCGCCGCTCGATCGAGGAAACGGCGGCCGCGGTGATCAAGCTTTATGCCGACCGCCAGCGCGCGCGGCCGTCGGAATGATCGTTACGTCATGACCATCTGGCGCGGACAACAGAAGCTGATCCTGGCCTCGCAAAGCCGCGCGCGCAAAATGCTGCTCGAAAATGCCGGCCTCGACGTCGAGACCTTGCCGGCCGACATTGACGAGCGCGCGGTGCAGAAGGGGTCCGGTCTGTCGGCGCCGGGTGAGATCGCCTCGCTGCTGGCGCGAGAGAAGGCCTTGTTCATCTCCCGCCAAAGGCCCGGACGCTATGTCGTCGGCGCCGACCAGACACTGGCGCTGGGACAGCGGATGTTCAGCAAGCCGGCCGGCCGGGCGCAGGCCGCCGAGCAACTGGGCTTGCTCGCGGGCCAGGTCCATGAACTGCACTCGGCCGTCTCGGTTGCGCGTGACGGAAAAACCTTGTTTGCCGATGCGAGCATCGCGCGTATGGCGATGCGGCGGCTCAGCGAGAGCGAGATCGACGCTTATCTCGACCATGCCGGAACCGCGGTGACGACCAGCGTCGGTGCCTATCAGCTCGAGGGTCTGGGCGTGCATCTATTCGAGCGCATCGAGGGTGACCATTTCACCATTCTCGGCCTGCCGCTATTGTCGTTGCTTGCGTTCCTGCGCGGCGAGAGACTGCTCGCGGTCTGAGACGCTGTTGACAGGCATGGCGACGGAAAGATGCTGATCCGATGTTGATCCTTGGACTGACCGGCTCGATCGGGATGGGAAAATCCACAACCGCAAAACTGTTCGCGGAAGCCGGCGTGCCGGTATACGACGCTGATGCGGCCGTCCATCAGTTGTATGAAGGGGAAGCGGCGCCGGCGATCGAGGCGGCGTTTCCCGGGACGACCGTCAATGGCAAGGTCGACCGCGCAAAGCTCTCCGCACGCGTGGTGCATGATGCGGCAGCGATGAAGCAGCTCGAGCAGATCGTGCATCCGATGCTCGGTGCATCCCGGCAGAGGTTCTTCGCCGACGCGGAGGCCGCCGGCGCTCCCGTGGTGGTCGTCGACGTGCCGCTGTTGTTCGAGACCGGCGGCGAAAAGCGCGTCGATGCCGTGGTGGTCGTGTCCACTTCGCCGGAGTTGCAGCGCGAGCGCGTGCTGGCGCGCGGCACGATGGATGCCGCCAAGCTCGACGCCATCATCGCCAAGCAGATGCCGGACGCCGAAAAGCGCAGGCGGGCGGATTTCGTGGTGGATACCTCGCACGGGCTCGACCCGGTGCGGACGCGCATCCGCGACATTCTGGCCGAGGTTGCTAAGATGCCGAAGCGGCGCGCCTGATTCGCCCGCTTTTCGGAATTCCTCACGTCATGCGCGAAATCGTTCTCGATACCGAAACCACTGGCCTCGATCCGCTGCGCGGCGACCGGCTGGTCGAGATCGGCTGCGTCGAGATCTTCAATCGCATGCCGACCGGGCAGACCTACCATGTCTATATCAATCCCGAGCGCGACATGCCGGCAGAGGCATTCGCCGTGCACGGCCTCTCGACCGAGTTCCTGGCCAGCAAGCCGCTGTTTGCCGAGGTGGTTGACGAGTTCCTGGCCTTCATCGGCGACACGCCGCTCGTAATCCACAACGCGTCCTTCGACGTCAGCTTCATCAACGCCGAGCTCGATCGCATCAAGCGGGCAACGATTCCGAAGGATCGCCTGGTCGACACCTTGCTGCTGGCGCGGCGCAAGCATCCCGGTGTGTCGAACCGACTTGACGATCTCTGCTCACGCTACTCGATCGACAATTCCCACCGCACCAAGCACGGTGCGTTGCTCGACGCCGAGTTGCTTGCCGAAGTCTATATCGACCTGATCGGGGCGCGGCAGTCGCAGCTCATCCTGGCGTCGGAGACGTCGGATGCCCGCATCGGCAGCTACGGCGATACGCCGCGGCGGCAGCGTGAGATTGCGCTTGTACCGCGGGTCAGCGCTGCCGATCGCGAGATCCACCGGGCCTTTGTCGCCACCTTGGGAGACAAGCCGATCTGGAACGACTATTTGCCGCCCGTACCCGTGGCTGCGCCGGCCGCCTGAAGGCAACTGGCCCTGATTGGGATCAGAGCCGAATTTGCTGGCTGCTAGTTTGCCTGAAAGCCAGGCTCAGCTCGGCTTGACGCCGGATGCCGCCTGCGCGGCAGCCTGCCGCTCCATGTTCTGGCGGTAGAGGCCGACGAAATCGACCGGATCGAGCATCAGTGGCGGGAAGCCGCCGTCGCGGACCGAGGTCGCGACAATCTCGCGCGCGAACGGGAACAGCAGCCGCGGACACTCGATCATCACCAGCGGATGCAAGTTCTCCTGCGGAACATTCACGATCCGGAACACGCCGGCATAGGCCAGATCGAAGCTGAACATCACCTTGCCGGCGCTCTCAGCCTTGCCCTCGATCGACAGGATCACCTCGAAGTCGTTGTCCGCGATGTTATTGGCGGCGACGTTGATCTGGATGTTGATCGCCGGCTGCTGCTGCTGCGGGCCGAGCGAGGCCGGAGCGTTCGGGTTCTCGAACGAGAGGTCCTTGGTGTATTGCGCCAGCACGTTGAGCTGGGGAGGGGCCTGCTCGACGGGTGCGCCGTTGCCGTTGGTCATGAAATGTCTCCTGAAGCGGCGCTCGATGGACAGGATGTCCGACGGCACGCGTCAAAGTGTTGGAAATCCGATGCCGCGCGAGTGGCTATCATAGGCCCGGCGCGCTCGACAAGGACGACGAGACAAAGGACGCCGCCGCACGATTTGTCTGTCGCCGTCCGCAAGTTCGATCCACCAATCTCTTAACGGCTTCCTAAATTATTGAATACGCGTGATTTCTGGGCAGGAACGGGTTTCCCCCCGGCGGTAAAACGCGCTACAATTGCCCGTGCCAAAAAGCGCCATTGGCCGGGCACAGTTTCGTGCCTACATGCTGCGGACTCAAACGGTGATGTAATCTCTGCCGTTCCCGCACCGGGAACGCTCTACGGCCGGCCCGTTGCCGGCAGAGACCAGAAAGCGAAATCGACGTGGATATCTACACCATCATCTTCCTGGCGCTGGCTGTGTTCATCTTCCTGCGCCTGCGCAGTGTCCTTGGACAGCGCACCGGAAGCGAGCGGCCGCCCTATGATCGCGCCGCGCCCAACGTCGTGCAACGCGGCCAGGACAACAACAACGTCGTTCCGATTCCGGGATCGGTGATCGATCAGCCGACCACGGCGCGCGTGGAGCCGTCTGAACCGACCGACCGCTGGAAGGGAATCGCCGATCCCGGCACGCCGCTGGCGCAGGGTCTCGATGCGGTGGTCGCCCAGGACTCCTCATTCGATCCGCGACATTTCCTCTCGGGCGCCCGCTCGGCTTACGAGATGATCGTGCTGGCCTTCGCCAATGGCGACCGCCGCGCCCTCAAGGATTTATTATCGACCGAGGTCTATGAAAGCTTCGAGGCCGCGATCAAGGACCGTGAGAAGCACGAGCAGAAAACCGAGACGCGGTTCGTGTCGATCGACAAAGCCGAGATCGTCAGCGCAGAAACGCGCGATCGCACGGCGCAACTGACGGTCCGCTTCGTGTCGCAGATGATTTCGGTCACGCGCGACAAGGCGGGCACGATTGTCGACGGCAGTCCGGACAAGGTGGCCGACATCACCGATGTCTGGACTTTCGCCCGTGACTCGACGTCCCGCGATCCGAACTGGAAGCTGGTTGGCACTGGAAGCGCTCACTAAACATCTCGGCTATGGGCGCCTTGCCGTTGCGAGCTGCGCGCTCGCGATTCTGTGCTCCACGGCAGCGATAGCCGCACATTACCGATCGAAACGGCGCGTACCGCCGCGGCACGAGCTCGTGCACCAAATTCCCTATCCGAAGCTTGAATTGCCGCTCCAGGTCAGCGGCAGCCAGTATGAGCCGCTGACCTGGGCCACGATCCCCGGCTGGAACGACGACGACCATCTTGCCGCCTACAAGGCGTTTCGGACCAGTTGCAAGCCGATCGCGGCGCAGCAGGGGCTGCCTGCGGAATCGAAGGCGCTGGGCAGCTCGCTGCGCGATCCCTGCCGGATCGCCAAGCGGCTCGAGCCCACCGACAGCGCCGGAGCAAAGGAGTTCTTCGAGCAGAACTTTGTGCCGTTGCGCATCTCGCGGCTCGGCGAAGACGCAGGCTTCGTCACCGGCTATTACGAGCCGGTGCTCGAGGGCTCGCGCACGCAGACCGATGTGTACAACGTCCCGGTCTATCGCCGGCCATCCAACCTGTTCGTGCGCGGCAAGACACAGGATTCGGTCGGCCTGCCCAACAGCGGCCCGGTGTATCGCAAGATCGGCCGGCGCAAGCTCGTGCCTTATTACGACCGCGGCCAGATCGAGGATGGCGCGATCGCCGGCCGCGGCCTGGAGATCTGCTGGCTGAAGAGCCAAACCGATCTCCTGTTCGCGCAGATCCAGGGCTCGGCGCGGATCAAGCTGGCCGACGGCACCACGCTGCGCATCAATTACGACGCGCATAATGGTTATCCCTACACGCCGGTCGGACGCATCCTGATCGATCGCGGCATCATCCCGAAGGATCAGATGTCGATGCAGAAGATCAGGGAGTGGATGGAGCAGAACCCCGATGGCGCCAAGGAGCTGCGTCGGCAGAACCGCTCCTACATCTTCTTCCGCGAAGTCCCGCTCTCCGACAAGGATGAAGCGGTCGGCGCGCAGGGCGTGCCATTGACGCCGGGCCGCTCGATCGCGGTCGATAAGGCGCTGCATGTCTACGGCACGCCGTTCTTCATCGAGGGCGTGCTGCCGATCGAATCCGAGCAGTCGAAAACGCCGTTCCATCGGCTGATGATCGCGCAGGATACCGGCTCCGCAATCGTGGGTCCGGCCCGCGCCGATCTGTATTTCGGCGCCGGTGCGGATGCCGGGAAGGTGTCGGGTCGGCTCCGGAACAACATGCAGTTTGTCATGCTGGTCCCGAAGGGACTCGATCCGGTCGCCCGCGGGCGCAAGCTGCCGGTTCCCGACGCACGGCCGTCGGCCACGATCGCAAAACTGTTCCCACAGACCGATCCGCTGAAGGACAAGCCGGCGGCAAGACCGGCGGACGCGCCTGTTGCCAACGATGCGACCAAGGGTGCGGCGAAGGGCACGACCGGCAATGCCACGCGCAATCCCGCCAAGGGCCCGGCTGCGACGAGATCCACGGCGTCTCCGGCGACGACGGGTACGACGGTGGCCCCTGTCGTGCAGACCGCGCCTGTGGCAGAACCGGTGCCGTTGCCGGCAGCCCGGCCCGGCGCCCCGCAGCAACCGGAGAAGCGGCGCTCTCGCCATCGCGACGATCAATGAAGCGTCCCGCGCCGATCTTCGACCTCTCCGCTCCGTCGCGGCGCAAGCGCGCGTTGAGCGAGGAAGAGCGTGCGCTCTGGGAGAGCGTGGCCAAACAGGTCAAGCCGCTGCGCAAGCGGCCGGTCACAGCCAAAGCGCCCACCGTCGCCGCTGACCCGGGCGCGCATCACGTTCCGGCAAAGCCTGTTCCGGTCAAGCCGGCGCACGCGAAGGCCGCACCGGCGCCGCGCCCGCATTTGCCGCCGCTCGCGCCAATCGGCCGCCGCGAGCGCGCAAAGCTGTCGCGCGGCAAGCAGGAGATCGACGCGCGGCTCGACCTGCACGGCATGACGCAGATGCGCGCGCATCGGGTGCTGTTCGCCTTCCTGCAGCGCGCTCACAGCGACGGGCTGACCTTCGTTCTGGTCATCACCGGTAAGGGCAAGGTCGGCGGCCCGGACTCCGAGCGCGGCGTGCTGCGGCGCCAGGTGCCGGAATGGCTCAGCCTGCCGGAATTCCGATCGCTCGTCGTCGGCTTCGAAGAAGCCCATATCGGTCATGGCGGCGAAGGCGCGCTCTATGTCCGCGTCCGTCGCGCGAGAGCGTGATCCGGAGATCATGCTCGAACCAAAATGGCTAAAAAGGCCTGATGATCCCGACGCGCGGGATCACCGTGACGATCCAGCCGAGCGTCGTGGTCCTGCGACCGTCTGAGGCGATCACCGGCACCTCCTTCGAAGTGGGCAGCGTCTTCACGGCGTGCAGCATCAGGAACATGCAGACCGCCCAGTTCGAGATCCAGCGCGAGTAATCGAACACCATCACGAACATGACGAAGAAGCCGGCGCTGACCATGATGATCGCGGCGATCACGATGCGGCGGTGCAGCTCGCTTGCAAGCGCGTCGATCAGGCGCGCGAAATAACGCCAGAGCGGCGCGTGCAGCCAGATCAGCAGCGCGAACACCGGAACGCCCAGGATGTTCGAGGGCATGCGCGCCCAGGTATCGGTGATCTCCTTGGCCAGCGGCTGGTACCAGATATAGCCGAACTCAAGCAGGTCGGTTCGTGACGGATCGGCCATCCGGCTCTGCAGGTGACGGAGGAATTCGTCGTAGGGCACGTCGACGGTGCCGAGGAACTGCGCGGCCAGGAAGAGAATGCCGACGGCGGCCAACGCCGCGATGCCCGCCACTGCGTTCCGCGATGTCACGCCCTGCACCAGATAGAAGCGCAGCACCACGATGGCCGCAATCGTCGGCACATACATCAGGACGAAGATGTGGTGGATCAGGATCAGCACGATCGAAAACAGCGCGGCCAGCAGCACATAGGAAATCGAGCGCGCCGGGATCAGGAGCAGCACGATAGTCAGCGCGCAGCCATAGATGTCGAAATGGCCGAGCGAGAACATGAAGTTCTTCAGGAAGAACGGCGATCCCGCGGTGAAGACGAACAGCGGCCAATGTGTGTCGTCGAGCCTGAAGGTGCGGCGGAACAGCTCGACGAACAGGCCAAGCGTCACCAGCCAGATCGCGCCACCCAGCGCAAACACCAGCCACACCGGCACCTTGTCGGTGAACAGGGAGACGATTGCGCCGATCAGTGCGCGTTTGGTGAAGCCGTAGTGGTAGCCGACCAGCAGGTGGATGTAGGGGACGAACGGCCGCAGCGTGATCTTGTAAAAGAAGAGCCCAACCAGCAGGGCGGCGTTGACGCCAAGCATCACGCGCCAGGGATTCTTCGTCAGTCCCGAATTCAGGTTCATCGTCGTCCCGGCCAAGCGAAGCGCGAGCCGGGACCCATAACCACAGCCATGCGCTTGGCGTGGGCTGGAGCTGCTACCCGCTTCGACAATGGTCGCCGGTGGTTATGGGTCCCTGCTTTCGCAGGGACGACGATCTTAGCTGTAATGCCTACAAAATAAACCGGCTCAGATCCGCATTCTTGGCGAGATCGCCGACGTGCTTCGTGACGTAGTCTGCATCGACCTGGATGGTTTCGCCGTGGCGGTCCGGCGCGGTAAAGGAGATGTCATCCAGCACCCGCTCCATCACGGTCTGCAGCCGCCGCGCGCCGATATTCTCGACCGTCGAGTTGACGGCGACCGCGACGTCGGCCAGCGCGTCGATCGCAGCGTCGGTGATATCGAGGGTCACGCCCTCGGTCTTCATCAGCGCGACATACTGCTTGATCAGCGACGCCTCGGGCTCGGTCAGGATGCGCCGCATGTCGTCGCGGGTGAGTGCCTGCAGCTCGACACGGATCGGCAGGCGGCCCTGCAACTCGGGCAGCAGGTCGGACGGCTTCGCGATGTGGAACGCGCCGGAGGCGATGAACAGGACGTGGTCAGTCTTGACCGCGCCGTGCTTGGTCGAGACCGTGGTGCCTTCGATCAGCGGCAGCAGGTCGCGCTGCACGCCTTCGCGCGACACGTCACCGCCGCCGGCACGGTTCTCGCGCACGCAGATCTTGTCGATCTCGTCGAGGAAGACGATGCCGTTGTTCTCCACTGCGCTGATCGCTTCCTGCACCAACTGATCGGTGTCGAGCAGCTTGTCGGATTCCTCGTTGACCAGGATTTCGTGCGAGCCTTCGACGGTCAGGCGGCGCGTCTTGCTGCGTCCGCCCATCTTGCCGAAGATATCGCCGAGCGAGATAGCGCCCATCTGGGCGCCGGGCATGCCGGGAATCTCGAACATAGGCATGCCGCCCGTGGACTGTGTCTCGATCTCGATTTCCTTGTCGTTGAGCTCGCCGGCGCGCAGCTTCTTGCGGAACGATTCGCGCGTTCCGGCGCTGGCCGCCGGCCCCACCAGCGCATCCAGCACGCGTTCCTCGGCGGCGAGCTGGGCGCGGGCGTGGACGTCCTTGCGCTTGCGCTCGCGGGTTTGCGCGATCGCCACCTCGACGAGGTCGCGGATGATCTGCTCGACGTCGCGGCCGACATAGCCGACCTCGGTGAACTTGGTGGCTTCGACCTTGAGGAACGGCGCGCCGGCGAGCTTGGCAAGCCGCCGCGCGATCTCGGTCTTGCCGACGCCGGTCGGTCCGATCATCAGGATGTTCTTCGGCAGAACCTCCTCACGCAGGGAACCGTCGAGCTGCAGCCGGCGCCAGCGGTTGCGCAGCGCAATCGATACCGCGCGCTTGGCATCGGCCTGGCCGACGATGAAGCGATCAAGTTCAGAAACAATTTCACGGGGGGAGAAGTCGGTCATTGGCTCTAGCTAGGTTGAAAGAACTCTGTCGGCAAGCACTGTTCCGGACCTGCGACGTCAGCATCATCTGTCGCGGACCATCAGCAGTGCCGGTCCGTCGGGCGTGTCGATCATGGTCGTCTTGCGGAAGCCCGCCTTTTCATAAGCGCGTACCGCGCGTGCATTGGCCGGATTGGGGTCGGTCACCACCCGCGGCGTCTCCAGCGCCAGCCATCTGTCGACAAAAGCGCGGATCAGGGCGGAGCCGTGGCCGCGCGCGATCATGCCGGGCTCGCCGATGAAGAGGTCGATGCCGCGGGTGCCGTTTGGCTGCGGCCCGAAGCCGGACTCCCAGGCCGTTACGTCATAGCACTGGATGTAGCCGAATTCGCCATCGTCGGCCGAGACGATGAACTGGTCTATCGCGGGCTCGTCGAGGTCACCGCGGACCAAGGCGAATTGCTCGGCCGGATCGCCCCACCACTCCCGGACGTGCGGCAACGCAAGCCACCGCTCGAGCTGCGGCAGGTCGGCCGACGTCATCGGACGAAAGTGGTAGAGACCGGCCACGCTCAGCCGCCGACAGTTTCGATCGTTACGTTCCGGTTGGTGAAGACGCAGATGTCGGCAGCGATATCGAGCGCACGGCGCACGATGGTCTCGGCATCCTTGTCGGTGTCAACAAGCGCGCGCGCGGCAGCAAGCGCATAGTTGCCGCCCGAGCCGATCGCCATGATTCCGGCCTCCGGCTCAAGCACGTCGCCGGTGCCGGTCAGCACCAGGGAGACGTCCTTGTCGGCGACGATCATCATCGCCTCGAGGCGTCGCAGGTAGCGGTCGGTGCGCCAATCCTTGGCGAGCTCGACGGCCGCCCGGGTCAACTGGCCCGGATATTGTTCCAGCTTGCCCTCGAGCCGTTCGAACAGGGTGAAGGCGTCGGCGGTCGCTCCGGCAAAGCCGCCGATCACGTCGCCCTTGCCGATCCGCCGGACCTTCTTGGCGTTGGCCTTGATCACGGTCTGGCCGATCGAGACCTGCCCGTCGCCGCCGATCACCACTTTGCCGCCCTTGCGGACCGTGCAAATCGTGGTGCCATGCCAGACCGGCAGCTCGTTTTGGGGTGATTGCATAGGTTACCTCTCTGTGGAGCAGATTTAGGCGGTCGGACAGGGGGTTACAATCGGACGATTTGGCAAGAAATTCCGGTCATCATGGTCGGAAGTCTGGTCAATTCGACGTCATCCCGCAGTAGCGAAGGTGACATCGGCCTGTTAAAAGACCGGCGTTTTCGGCACGGGAAAGCTTATTTTCATGCGCACGGCAACCATCAAGCGCAAGACCAAGGAGACCGACATCGAGGTGACGGTCAACCTCGACGGAGCAGGCGTATCCACGGTTTCGACCGGGATCGGCTTCTTCGACCATATGCTCGACCTCCTGGCCCGGCATTCGCGCATCGACATCACGGTGAAGGCGGATGGCGATCTCCATGTCGATTATCACCACACCACCGAAGACGTCGGGATCGCGCTCGGACAGGCCATGAAGCAGGCGCTCGGCAACATGGCCGGCATCACCCGCTATGCCTCGATCCATATGCCGATGGACGAGACGCTGTCGCGCGTCGTGATCGATATTTCCGGCCGCCCGATGCTGGTGTTCAGGGTCGAATTCCCGCGCGACAAGATCGGCGAGTTCGACACCGAGCTGGTTCGCGAGTGGTTCAACGCGTTCGCGATGAACGCCGGTGTGACTCTGCACGTCGAGACCCTATATGGCGAGAACAGCCACCATATCGCCGAATCCTGCTTCAAGGGTTTGGCCAGGGCGCTGCGAACGGCGGTCGCGGTCGATCCGCGCAATCAGGGCGAGGTGCCCTCCACGAAGGGTCAGCTCGGCGGCTGATACTGGAGCATAGTCCGGAAAAACCAGGTACCGGTTTCCGGCAGTTCATGCTCAAGAAAACGGACTATCCTCGGCGGAGCTTTCGATGCCGGTCTACACAGTTCACGCCCCCGTGGCTGACAGCGCCGATCTTGCGGCGACCGACAAGTTCACTTTTGTGCGCGATGGTTTCCATTTCTGGGCCGCCGTCGCGAGCGTGATCTGGCTTGCCTGGAACCGGCTGTGGCTGGCGCTGGTCGGCTGGATCATCCTCAGCTTCGCCATCGATTTCGGGCTGGCCAGGCTCGGCGTCGGGCGCGGCGCGATCTTCTTCGTCGACCTGGTGCTGATGCTGCTGATGGGATTCGAGGCGGCCAGCCTGCGACGCTGGACCTTGTCGCGGGGCAAATGGCGGCAGCTCGACATCGTCGTGGCCGATGATGAGGAAGCCGCCGAGCGCCGCTTCTTCGAGCGCTGGGCCGCTCGCCATCGCGGCATCGTCAACGATCAATGGTCGGTCGACCGCGGCGGCCCGCCACCGACGCGGACCATTCCGGGCCAGCCGTTCTCAAAACCACCACTGCCGCCGCAAGGCAGCATTATCGGATTATTTCCAGAGCCAGGAGGATCGCGATGACCGTTGCAATCATCGACTACGGCTCCGGGAATCTGCATTCCGCGGCAAAGGCGTTCGAGCGCGCCGCGCGCAGCATGGAGGATCCGCAAGCGATCAAGGTGACGCGCGATCCCGATGCTGTATATCGAGCTGATCGTATCGTGCTGCCCGGTGTCGGCGCCTTTGCCGACTGCCGGCATGGCGTCGACGCTGTCGACGGCATGCTGGAAGCGCTCACTGAGGTGGTCCGGGTCAAGGCGCGGCCGTTCTTCGGCATCTGCGTCGGCATGCAGCTCATGGCGACGCGCGGCAAGGAGCATGTCACGACCGAGGGCTTCAACTGGATCGCCGGCGACGTCGTCAAGATCGAGCCGCGTGATGAAAGCCTCAAGGTCCCGCACATGGGCTGGAATACGCTCGATCTTGCCCGCGAGCACCCGGTGCTGGAGCGATTGCCGCTCGGTCCCAAGGGCCGGCACGCCTATTTCGTGCACTCCTACCACCTTGCCGCCGCCGATGAAGCCGATGTGCTGGCGCGCGCCGACTATGGCGGGCCGGTGACCGCGATCGTGGCCAAGGACACCGCCATTGGCACCCAGTTTCACCCCGAGAAGAGCCAGCGCTTCGGCCTCGCCTTGATCTCGAATTTCTTGAAGTGGAAGCCGTGATGGCCGTACCTCTAGCTACCTCCCCCCTTGTGGGGGATGTCGAATGCGAAGCATTCGGGAGGGGGGTAAGCCACAAGCACCGTGTCCGCGGCTACCCCCCACCCCAACCCTCCCCCACAAGGGGGGAGGGAGCAGGCAACAGAGCATGATCCTCTTTCCCGCGATTGATCTGAAGAACGGCCAGTGTGTGCGCCTGGAGCAGGGCGACATGGCGCGTGCCACGGTGTTCAATCTCGATCCGGCGGCGCAAGCTCGCAGCTTCGCCGCGCAGGGTTTCGAATATCTGCATGTCGTCGATCTCGATGGTGCCTTTGCCGGCAAGCCGATGAATGCGCACGCTGTGGAAGCGATGCTGAAGGCCGTCACCATGCCGGTGCAGCTCGGTGGCGGCATCCGCGACCTCAACACCATCGAAGCCTGGCTCGACAAGGGTATCACCCGGGTGATCATCGGCACCGCCGCGGTGCGCGATCCCGAGCTGGTGAAGGGTGCGGCGAAGAAATTCCCCGGCCGGGTGGCCGTCGGCCTCGACGCGCGAGATGGCAAGGTCGCGGTCGAAGGCTGGGCGGAGACGTCGCATGTGACGGCGCTTGAGATCGCGCAGCGCTTCGAAGATGCCGGCGTCGCCGCCATCATCTTCACCGACATCGCCCGTGACGGCCTGCTCAAGGGGCTGAACCTCGATGCCACGATCGCGCTCGCCGATCGTATTTCGATTCCGGTGATCGCCTCCGGCGGCTTTGCCTCGATCGACGACGTCAAGGCGCTGCTCGCGCCGCGCGCCAAAAAGCTCGCCGGCGCCATCGTTGGCCGCGCGCTCTACGATGGACGGCTCGATCCGGCCGCCGCGCTTGAGCTGATCAAGAGCGCTCGGACTGCGGCCTAGGAGAAGACCATGTTCAAGGTTCGCGTGATCCCCTGCCTCGACGTCAAGGACGGGCGCGTGGTGAAGGGCGTTAATTTCGTCGACCTGCGCGATGCCGGCGATCCGGTCGAGGCCGCGATCGCCTATGACGCCGCGGGCGCCGACGAGCTCACTTTCCTCGACATCACCGCGACCCACGAGAACCGTGGCATCATGCTGGACGTGGTGCGGCGGACGGCGGAAGCCTGCTTCATGCCGCTGACCGTCGGCGGCGGCGTGCGCACCGTCGACGACATCAAGACCCTGCTGCGATCCGGCGCCGACAAGGTCTCGATCAACTCGGCTGCCGTCAGCCGGCGCGAGTTCGTGAAGGAGGCGGCCGAAAAGTTCGGCGAGCAGTGCATTGTGGTCGCGATCGATGCCAAGCGGGTCAAGCGCGCCGGCGGATCGGACCGTTGGGAGATCTTCACCCATGGTGGACGCAATGCCACCGGAATCGACGCCATCGAATATGCCCAAGAGGTCGTCGCGCTCGGCGCCGGCGAAATCCTGCTGACGTCAATGGATCGAGACGGCACCCGGCAGGGCTTCGACCTGCCTTTGACCCGAGCGATCGCCGACAGTGTTCCCGTACCGGTCATCGCGTCCGGCGGCGTCGGCAATCTCGACCATCTGGTCGATGGCGTCCGTGAGGGTCACGCCACCGGCGTGCTGGCTGCCTCGATCTTCCACTTCGGGGAATTTACCATCCGCCAAGCCAAGGACCACATGGTGCGCGCCGGGCTGCCGATGCGGCTCGATCCCTAGCGCATGAGCTAGGACTCCTTGTCACAAAAATGCTAAGCCCAGTTGGGGCGTGCATCTCGGACGGTGCCGAGTGCTCACGGTTGAGTTGAGTCAATGTCACGTTTCACGGTCCACGATCTGGCCGCCACCATTGATGCCCGTGCTGCAGCGGGCGGCGAGGCGTCCTATACCCGTAAGCTGCTCGACAAGGGCACGGCGCATTGCGCCAAGAAGCTGGGCGAGGAGGCGGTCGAGACGGTGATCGCCGCGATCGAAAACGATCGCGATCATCTCATCGCCGAGAGCGCCGATCTGGTGTTCCACCTGCTGGTTCTGTTGAAGTCCCGTGGCGTGAAGCTGGAGGATGTCGAGGCGGCGTTGGAGAAGCGCACGTCGATGTCCGGATTGGAAGAAAAGGCGTCGCGCAAGCGCGATTGATCGAGGAACGGTCTCATGGATATCCGGGCACCAGATCAGCAATACAATCCCTATCGTATCTTCACGCGAGAGCAGTGGGCGCGTCTGCGCGACGACACGCCGATGACGCTTGAGCCCGGCGAATTCGACCGCCTGCGGTCGATGCACGATCGCCTCGATTTGCAGGAGGTCGAGGACATCTACCTGCCGCTCTCGCGGCTGCTCTCCATCTACGTCGATTCCACGCAGCGCCTGTACTATGCGCAGCGCCAGTTCCTCGGCATCCGCGATCGCAAGATGCCCTACATCATCGGCGTCGCCGGTTCGGTGGCCGTCGGCAAATCCACCACCGCCCGCGTGCTGCAGGCGCTGCTGGCGCGCTGGTCGCCGCGGCCGAAGGTCGACCTGATCACGACCGACGGTTTTCTTTATCCGAATGCGGTGCTCGAGCGGCAGGGCATCATGCAGAAGAAGGGCTTTCCGGAAAGCTACGATCTGCCGACGCTGCTGTCCTTCCTCAGCGACATCAAGGCCGGACGGCGTCGCGTGCGCGCGCCGGTCTATTCGCATCTGACTTATGACATCGTGCCGAACAAGTGGGTCGAGATCGACCAGCCCGACATCCTGATCGTCGAGGGCGTCAACGTGCTGCAGACCGGAAGGCTGCCGCGCGACGGCAAAGCGGTGCCGTTCGTCTCCGACTTCTTCGATTTCTCTGTTTACATCGATGCCGACGAATCGGCATTGCGGCAGTGGTACATCACGCGCTTTCTCGCGCTGCGCGACACCGCGTTCACCGATCCCCGGTCTTACTTCCACCGCTATGCGCCGCTGTCGGACGAGGAAGCGACAGCAACCGCGATCGCGATCTGGGAGCGCACCAACCTCGCCAACCTCGAGGACAACATTCTTCCGACGCGGCCGCGCGCGACGCTGATCCTGAAGAAGGGCGCCGACCACGTGGTGCAATCGGTGGCGCTGCGGCGGTTGTAGTGCATCGCCAAGGCTGCCACATCATCGGTGTCGTCCCGGCGAAAGCCGGGACCCATAACCACAGGCGTCTGTGGTTCGCGCGGTTGTGGCTTCAGCGCGTCGTAAAACAAAATTCGGTGGTAATGGGTCCCGGCTTTCGCCGGGACGACACTGCGGTTCGGTAAGTCTACGCCGCGAGATGCCGCGAGGCGGCCAGTCCCGCAAGTGCCTCTTGTAGCTTGTCGCGATCGAGCGGCTTGATCAGGAAGCCATCCATGCCAGCCTCGAAGCAGGCGTAACGGTCTTCCACCAGCGTGTTGGCGGTGAGCGCCAGAATCGGCGTCCGGCGTCCGGGCTCGCCGGCTTCGTGCGCGCGGATGCGCTTGGTGGTTTCGATGCCGTTGAGGCGCGGCATCTGGATATCCATCAGCACGAGATCATATGGCGTGCCGGCGGACTTGGCCGACAACCAGGATTCCATGGCCTGTTCGCCGTTGGTGGTGATGAGCGCGGTGTGGCCGAGACGGCTGAGCAGCGAGCGCATCAAAAGCGCGTTGATCTCATTGTCTTCGGCGACCAGGATCGAGAGTCCCTTGTCGGGCAGTTGGGCCGCCGCGGCTGCAGGCTCGGCAAGCGCTTCCATCGCAAGGCTCGGCGCCGCGACTTCCGGCGATGCGGTCAGGCGAGTGACGAGTGACGACGCACGCAGTGGCTTGACCAGGTAGCCGGTGAAGGCGGGCGTCGAGGATGCCAGCAGTTCCTGCCGCGTCGCAGGCGTGAACATCACGATCCGGTGGACCGCATGGTTGCGGGCAGCATTGGCAAGCGCCTCCATCGCGGGGGTACCGAGCGCGTGGTCGATCAAGATCGCGTGCCAGCTTCGCTCCGGCAACAACGCCTCGGCCACCTCGGCATCGGATACGATCGAGGTCTGTGCACCCCAGCGCTGCAGCCGCCGCGAGATCAGCGCGACCTCGATGCTCTGCGGCGCGATCAGCATGATCGACTGGTTCGAGAGATCTGGCGCAGTGAACGTGTTGGCCTCGCCGGTCTCGGCCGCGGCAAGCGGGATCGACACCTCGAACGTCGAGCCGGAACCGGGCGTGCTCGCGAGTCCGATCCGCCCGCCCATCCGCCTGACGATGCGGTCGCTGATGGAGAGGCCGAGGCCGGTGCCGCCATAGCTGCGCGCAATGCGTTCGTCGGCTTGCTCGAACTCGCGGAAAATCCGTTGCTGGGCTTCCGGCGCGATGCCGATTCCGGTGTCGCGCACCAGGAAGCTGATCTCGCTCGGCGAGATGCCGGGCTCGACGATCAGGGCAACTCCACCTGTTGCAGTGAACTTGATGGCGTTGCCGGCGAGGTTGAGCAGCACCTGCCGCAGCCGCGCGGCGTCGCCGACCACCTGCAGCGGCAGACGTTCATCGACATAGGCCGCGATCTCGATGCCCTTGGCTTGCGCGCGTGGCGCCAGCAACTCGGTGATGTCCTCGATCAGGCCGGATAGCGCGAAGGGCCGGTGCTCGAGATCGATCTTGCCGGCCTCGACCTTGGAATAATCGAGCAACTCCTCGATCAGCGCGAGCAGCGCGTCGCCCGACGTCTTGACCGCCTTGACATAGGTCGTCTGCTCCGGCGTCAGCGATGTATCCATCAACAGTCCGCTCATGCCGATGATCCCATTCAGCGGCGTGCGGATCTCGTGGCTGGCCATCGCCAGGAAACGTGACTTGGCCCTGTTGGCGGCATCGGCTTGATCGCGCGCTTCGCCGAGCGCGCGCTCGGTCTCGGTGCGATCGGTGACGTCGCGGCCGACGCTCTGCACCTCCGCCGGCATTCCGGCGTTGTTGCGAACGAAACCCTCGCGCCAGGCGATCCAGCGCGCACCGAGTGGTCCCTCGATCCTCTGGTCATAGACGCGCGTGCCGTTGGGTTCGAGCGCGACGTCGCCTTGTTCGAGCACCTTCAGCGAGACCGCGCTGCCGATCAAGCTGTCGCGCGGAACCTGCGCCAACTCGCAATAGGCGTCATTGGCGTAGGTAATGCGGCCCTCGTGGTCGCGCAGCACGATCAGGTCGCCCTGGGCTTCGAACAAATTGCTGACGCGCTGCTCCGCCTCCTGCAGTTCCCAATTGCGATCGGCCATTGCCTCGTTGTGCAAGGCGATCGTGCGCAGCTTCTTGTGCATGAGACGCAGCCGGATGCCCTGCGTGACGATCCAAAGGCAGGCGAGCGCGAACAGGAAGCTGACACCGATGGCGAACAGGTGCGGATCGTAGCTCTTATCCGAAAGAATGCCGGTGATGAATCCAAAGGCGCCGCCGAACGCCGCGGAGAAAATCATAAACGAGCGGACGATCAACGTGATCCAGGAATGGCGTCGCAGGAAACGACGCAGGCGCAACTTGATCCTGAGGAAACGCCCCATCAACGGTGGCCCTGAGATAGCTTGATCCGTCGGGCACGATGCGTCCGGCGACGTTGCAAAGTGCTTGAGGCCGTCGAGGGTTTCTTGCCGCCCCGAGAACAGGGTTAGCGAAGGGTTAATTCGGGGCGCGCCAGATCAGAGCGACGCCGCCTCGAGGCTGCGGTGGCTGCCGCGCGCGCTGACGATCAACGCTGCAGCGTCGCGCGCCGAGAAGGTCTTCGACTGCACGAAGACGCGATAGTCGGACGGGCCGTCATGCGTAAGATAGATGACCGGATCGCTTGGCGACGGATCGCTGGAAATCGCAATCAACTGCGGCACGGCGCTGCTCGCGCAGGCGCCGGCTTCGCTGTCGTCGACGTCGTCGATCACGGTGAAGTCGGCATTCTCGGCACTGTCGGCGATCCGGACCCTGACGGTGGCAAGGCGGGGATCGTCGGTGAAGCTGACGTGAAGCTGGGCCAGCCAAGGGATCGAAGCGATCTGCAGCGCGGCGCTGCCGACTTCGATGCAGGGCCGAGAGCCCGGCAAGATTTCGGCGCGGGCAAACACTGCGGCCGCGGCCAGGGGGACCACCGAGGCCAGAACCTTGAAACGCAACATGACGCTACTCGCTCGACCGGAGCTCCCGCAGGTTGCGGGGACTTATGGTTTGCGGAGCGTAAATAAAACTCGTTACCACCGCGTTGACGCGGCGCGGTGTCCGGCGCGAAACGGGACAGCTCAGGCGGCGCGGCGCAGATCGTCGGCGAGCGCCCGGTAGGACAGCGCTTCGGCGAGATGCAGGCGGCCGATCGTCTCGGCGCCGTCGAGATCGGCCAGCGTGCGCGCCACACGCAACACGCGGTGATAGCCTCGCGCCGTGAGGTGCATGTTGTCGGCCGCCTCCCGCAACAGCTTCTGCCCGTGTGCATCGGGCTGCGCGATGATATCGAGCAGCGAACTCGGCGCCTCCGCATTGGTGCGCACGTGCGGCATGCCGGCCGCGGCGTAGCGTGCGCGCTGGATGTCGCGCGCGGCCGCGACGCGTGCGGCAACCTCGGCCGATCCTTCGGATGGCGGCGGCAGGATCAGATCCGCCGCGGTCACGGCCGGCACCTCGATCCGCAGATCGATGCGATCCATCAGCGGACCGGAGATCCGCATCTGGTAGTCCGCGGTGCAGCGGTCGAGCCGGCCACGCTTGCAGGAATAGCCGGGCTCATAGGCATGGCCGCAACGGCACGGGTTCATTGCCGCCACCAGCATGAACCGCGCTGGATAGGTGACGCGATGATTGGCTCTGCTCACCGCGACCTCGCCGTTTTCCAGCGGCTGGCGCAGCGAATCCAGCACCCGCGGATCAAACTCCGGCAGCTCGTCGAGGAACAGCACGCCCTGATGCGCGAGTGAGATCTCGCCGGGCTTTGCGCGCATGCCGCCGCCGGTCAGCGCAGCCATGCTGGCGGAATGATGCGGACTGCGGAACGGACGCCGCGCCGTCAACGCACCGTCGCGGATCTCGCCCGCGACCGAAGCGATCATCGAGACTTCAAGCAGCTCCGATGGCGATAGCGGCGGCAGAATCGAGGGCAGCCGTGCCGCCAGCATCGACTTGCCGGCGCCCGGCGAGCCCATCATCAACAAGTGATGTCCGCCGGCGGCCGCAATCTCGAGCGCGCGTTTGGCGCTCTCCTGGCCCTTGATATCACGCAGGTCGAGCAGTGCTTCCTCGCGCTCGTGCACTTTCGGCTGGGGGCGCGACAGAAGCTGCGTGCCCTTGAAATGATTGGCGATCTGGATCAGCGAGTTCGCCGCGATGATCTGGATGTCCGGGCTCGCCCATGCGGCCTCCGAGCCGCACGCCGCCGGGCAGATCAGCCCCTCGTCGCGCGAATTGGCGCCGATCGCGGCGGGCAGCACACCCGCGACCGGCGCGATCGATCCATCGAGCCCGAGTTCGCCAAGCACGGTAAAGCCGTTGAGGGCGTCCGGCGGGATCGCCCCGATCGCGGCCATCAGCCCGAGCGCGATCGGCAGGTCGTAGTGGCTGCCTTCCTTGGGCAGGTCGGCCGGCGCGAGGTTGACGGTGATCCGGCGCGCCGGCAGCGCCAGGCCCGAGGCGATCAGCGCCGAGCGCACCCTCTCGCGGGCCTCCGAGACCGCCTTGTCGGGAAGGCCGACGATCGCAAACGCCGGCAGGCCAGGCGCAACCTGCACCTGCACGTCGACCGCGCGGGCCTCGATCCCCTCGAAAGCGACGGTAGAAACGCGTTGGACCATGCTGCCCCTATCTTCCGCAATCGAAGGTAGCGGAACCCGGCGCCAAGTGCAAGAACATTACGGGAACAACTGGAGTGTTTGCTGCCCGGTGCCCCATGCATCGCCGTCGCACCAACTCTGGATCGGAGCCATGGTGTCGGCATCGTCATGCAAACGACGTGTGACCCTGACCATCGATCGCATCGACGAAGGTCCGCAGGAGCCGCTCCACAACGTCCGTCGCGTCGCGGGCACATTGTCGCAGCGCGTCGCCGATTTCCCTTCTGTTTCAGCAATCACCACGTTTGGCGCCGCGCAGTCTCGACCTATTCCAACGACCGACATCTGTACTCTCGCGCTCCCCACTGTAGAGCCGGATCACAAATCCACATCCGGACTGACATCAGGGGCGCCTTCGCGTGATCGACAGACTCGTTTCGCATTCCATTCGTCAACATCCAGTCTTGCGAACGATCGGTCTATGCACCGCCGCCGCGTTTGTAACCGGCGCGGCGATCGAAGAAGCCGATGCGCAATCGGCATTGCCGCCGGTGACAGTGGATGCGCCTCAGGCGCGCACGAACACGACCGCTGCAAAGCCCGGCCGTCGCGCGGCGGCCGCGCGCGCGAGCCGTCCCAATCGCGCACCGCAGCCACCGCGGGAAACGAACTCGCCTGCGTCTGTTGCCGGGTCTGGCGCGGGAGAGCGCGCCGGCGGTCCGGTGGTTGGTTTCGTTGCCACGCGTTCGGCGACTGCGACCAAGACCGACACGCCGCTGCTCGAAACGCCGCAATCGATCTCGGTCGTCACGACAGATCAGATCAGGAACCAGGGCGCAGAGTCGGTGGGCGCCGCGTTGCGCTACACCGCCGGAGTCAGCGGAGACGTCAACGGCGGCTCGGATACCCGCTTCGGCGGCTTGCAGATTCGCGGCTTCGACATGACGATGCCTGGTCTTTATCTCGACGGCTTGCGGCTGCCCAGCAGCAACTACGTGCACTTCCTCGGGCTCGATCCTTACGGCGCCGAGCGCCTCGAAGTGTTGAAGGGACCATCCTCCGCGATGTTCGGCGGCAGCGGCACCGGCGGCATCCTCAACTATGTGAGCAAGCTTCCGACCGCACGCGAGTTCGGTGAGGTGTCGCTGTCCGGCGGCAGCTTCAATCGCTACCAGGGCGAATTCGACGTCGGCGGCCCCGCCAACAAGGAAGGTACGGTGTTGTGGCGCCTGACCGGCGTCGCGCGCGACGGCGAGACTCAGGTCGACTACACCAAGGACAGCCGCGTCTTCGTCGCGCCGGCCGTCACGGTGAAGCCGAACGACGACACCACCATCACCTTCCTGGCGAACTACCAGAAGGAGCGGACAGGCTGGGGCCTGCAATTCTTGCCGCCGTCCGGCACCGTCTGGGCCAATAACGGCCGATTCATTCCGAATACGCGTTTCGTCGGCGAGCCCGGCTTCAACCAGTTCGATACCGAGCAATCTTCCGCCGGCTACATGCTGTCGCACGACATCAACGACGCGCTGACCTTCCGCCAGAACCTGCGCTATTCGTGGATGCACAACGAGCAGAAGAGTTTCTACGGCACCGGCTATGCCTCGGCCGCCGATGAAGCCGCCGGCCTGTTGTCGCGCGGTGGTGCCGGTGGCGCCTCGACGATCAATTCCTTCGCGGTCGACAACCAGCTTCAAGGCAAGTTCGTCACCGGCATCCTGAGTCACACGACGCTGTTCGGCATCGACTATCGCAACACGTCGTTCCGCGACATGGCCTCCAGCTTCAGCACCGGCAAGATCAACGTCTTCGCGCCCGTTTACACCAATAGCTGGACCAACAACGGTCCATACGACGACACCGGCATCAAGCAGTCGCAGGCGGGCCTGTATCTGCAGGACCAGATCAAGCTCGGGCGGCTGTCGTTCCTGCTCGGCGGGCGGCAGGATTTCGTCACCACCGGCCTCGACAACCATCTTGCACGGACGTCGACCTCGACGGACGCGTCGGCGTTCACCGGCCGAGCCGCCGTCATGTACAATTTCGACAACGGGATCGCGCCCTATTTCAGCTATTCGGAATCGTTCCTGCCGGTGCTGAGCATCAACGCCGCCGGCGAGTTGCTGAAGCCGGAAACCGGAGTGCAATACGAAGTCGGCGTCAAGTATCAGCCGGTCGGCGTCAACGCGCTGATCACGCTGGCGGCCTTCGATTTGACCCGATCGAACGTCGTTACCTACGCGCCGCCATCCTACTTCGCCGAGCAGACCGGCGAAGTCAGGTCGCGCGGCATTGAGCTCGAAGGCACCGCGACGCTCGTCGAGGGCGTCAATATCCGCGGCGGCTACGCTTACATCGACGCGGTCGTCACCAGGGATCCTGTCAACGTCGGCAAGGCACCGCCCACCGTGCCGCTTAACCGTTTCTCGCTGTGGGGAGATTACACGGTTCAGGGTGGACCGCTCGCCGGCGTGCAGTTTGGCGCCGGTGTCCGCTATGTCGGATCGACGTTCGGCGACGACGCGAACACCTTCAAGGTCCCGGCCTCCACGGTCGCCGATGTGCTGGTTGCCTACACCAGGGACAATTACCGCCTCTCGCTTAACGTCACTAACCTTGCCGATACGCGCTACGTCGCCGCCTGTTACGGCAACACAAGCTGCTTCTACGCCGAGGGCCGCAAGGCGATCGCGAAGCTGACGTATCGATGGTGATCGCCATGAGACCGATGCTCGGACGGCTGCATCGCTGGGCGGGGCTCCTCACGGCGGCCTTCCTGTTTTTTTCGGGCGTCACGGGTGCGATCATCTCGTGGGATCACGAGATCGACGACGTCCTCAACAGGAAGCTGTTCGAGGTGACGAGTTCGGGACCGGCCCTCGCGTCGGTCGAGCTGGTCAAGCTGATCGAGCAGCGCGATCCGCGTGCCCGCGTCGTCCATATGTTCATGACGGCCGAGAAGGGCGAATCGCTATGGTTCTTCGTGCTGCCCCGGATCGATCCGGCGACCGGCAAGCGCTACACCCTCGACTACAACCAAGTGTTCCTGGATCCGAACACCGGCGCCGAGCTGGGGCGACGCTACTGGGGCGCAGTCTGGCCGGTCAGCCGCGAGAACTTCGTCTCGTTTCTCTACAAGCTGCATTACACGATGCACATCCCCGAATTCTGGGGCAGCGATCGCTGGGGCATGCGCTTCCTCGGCATCATCGCGGTGATCTGGGCCGTCGACTGCTTCGTCGGCTTCTACCTGACGCTGCCGTCGCGCCGTCGCGTAAGGCTGCAACAGGCCTCGGCGGCAGCGGGCCGCGGCAAGAGCTTCTGGGCTCGCTGGGCGCCGGCCTGGAAGATCAAGACCTCCGGCAGCGCGTATCGAATCAATTTCGACATCCATCGCGCTTTCAGCCTGTGGACCTGGGCGCTGTTGTTCGTGATCGCGTTCACGGCATTCTCGCTGAATCTCTATTTCGAGGTGTTCTCGCCGCTGATGAAGACCGTATCGAGCTATACGCCGACCCCCTATGAGCAGCGGCCATACCGCCATCTCGACGATCCGATCGAACCGAAGGTGACCTATGCTGAGATCGCCGCGCGCGCCGCCGCCGACGGCAAGGCGCGGGGCTGGACGACGCCGATCGGTTCGATCAATTACGGCCCGGCGCACGGGGTCTATGCCGTCGCGTTCTTCGAGCCCGGTGACGAGCATGGCGCCGCGGGCGTCGGCCCGGCCCAGCTCTACTACGACAGCGAGGACGGCCGTCCGCTCGGCGAGCGACTGCCATGGGTCGGCACCGCAGCCGATGTCTTCGTGCAGATGCAGTTTCCGTTGCATTCCGGCCGGATCGCTGGCTTGCCCGGGCGGATCCTGATCTCGCTGATGGGGCTCGTCGTCGCGGCGCTGTCGGTGACCGGTGTCGTGATCTGGTGGCGCAAACGCCGAGCGCGCGTCGCTTCGCGACGAGAGGTCACGCCGCCCGCCGGAGAGCGTTTCGCGCCGGCCGAATAGACCGGACGCCTCGATCTGGAGCACCTCGTTCGACGGGACCATTCGGGGACGGTGATCGCCCCCGAATGTATCCTCAAGAGGTTCGTTACAGTGTCATCTGCATCGGCTCCGGATAGTACCGGAAGCCGTCGCCGGCCTTGGCCACGTGGCCGTAGCCCGGCCAGGCGAAATGATAGGACATCACCGGCGTCTTGTTGGCCGCCAGCATCTCCAACAGCCTCACCCGCGATTGCGCCGCCTGTTTCGGGTCGGTGTCGTAGGAGAACTCCATCCGCGGCTTCTCGAGCAACAGCACCGCATGATGCGAGAGGTCGCCGAGGAAGGCGAAGGATTTGCCGCCCGAGCTCACCATGAAGATGGTATGGCCCACGGTGTGGCCGGGCGCTGCGATCGCCTGCACGCCGGGCAGGAATTCCTGGCCGTCCTTGAAGAACACCAGGCGGTCCCTCACCGGCAGCAGGTTCTTGCGGGCGTGGACGATGAAGTCCTTCAGCGCACCGCCCATCTTGCCTTCGTCGGTCCAGAAATCGAGATCGCTTTGCGCGATATAGTACTGCGCGTTGGGGAACAGCGGCTTGTTGTTGGCATCGACGATGCCGCCGATATGGTCGATATGCGCGTGCGAGAGCACCACAGCATCGATGTCCTCCGGCTTGATGCCGGCTTCCTGCATGCTCTTCTGCTGCCGGCCGGTGGTTGGGCCGAACAGTTGCGACGTGCCCATGCCGGTATCGAACAGAATCAGTTTGTCGCCGGTGTTGACGATCGGCGAGTTCTGCTCGAGCACGACGTTGTCGGGCGACAGGAAGTTGTCGGAGAGCATCTGCTTCACTTGCTCCTTCGGCACGCCGGTGAAGGTGCCGGAAGGATCGCCGAGCGGCAGCGGACCGTCCGATACGACGGTGATCTCGGCATCGCCGAGCTCGAAGCGGTGCCAATAGGGCGTCTGGGTGCCGAGCTTCGGCGCGCGCGCGACCGCGGTGCCGCCGAGCATGGTGCTGGCGCCGAGACCGGCACCGAGCGCGAGCAAGGATCGTCGTGAGACATTGAGTGTCATACGTCTTCCTCCACAATCTTTATGAGATTATTTTCGCGTTGTCGCCCGCGACGGCCCGCCGCTTGACCTGACACAGGCAACAGGATGCTGCGCTCGCCCGCGCAAGCTGGCAAGAAGAATAAGGCGATGGAAGACGCGTCAGATATCTATCTGGAGCGCAACCGGAATGCGCCGCATCGAATAAGGAAAGCTTATTTGGCGGCGCGCTTGGCCTCGATGACATCCCAGATCTTTGCCGCGATGTCGGGGCCGTTGAGCCGCTGAACGGCGCGGATACCGGTCGGGGAGGTGACGTTGATCTCGGTGAGATTGCCGTCGATCACATCGATCCCGACAAACATCAGCCCGTGCTTGCGGAGCGCGGGGCCGAGCGTGGTGCAGATCTCGCGCTCACGGTCCGAGAGCTCGGTCGCCGCGGCCGCGCCGCCGCGCACCATGTTCGAGCGCAAATCGTCGGTCGCCGGCACGCGGTTGACGGCGCCGGCGAATTCACCATCGACCAGGATGATGCGCTTGTCGCCATGCTTCACCTCGGGAAGGAAACGCTGGATCACCCACGGCTCCTTGAAGGTGACCGAGAACATGTCGAACAGCGAGCCGAAATTCATATCCTGCGGCATGACACGGAACACCGCAGCGCCGCCATGGCCGTGCAGCGGCTTCATGACGACGGCACCGTGCTGATCGCGGAACGCATTGATCTCGTCGAGGTCGCGCGAGATCAGGGTCGGCGGCATAAGCTGCGGGAAATTCATCACGAACAGCTTCTCCGGCGCGTTGCGCACCGCCGCCGGGTCGTTGACAACCAGGGTCTTCGGATGGATGCGCTCGAGCAGATGGGTCGAGGTGATGTAAGCGAGGTCGAAGGGTGGATCCTGCCGCAGCAGCACGACGTCGAAAGCGTTGAGCGGCTCGCGCTTCGGCTCGCCGAGCGTGAAGTGGTTGCCGACCTCGTCACGCACGGTGAGAAGCTGCACCGGCGCCACCAACTCGTCGCCGCGCAGCGACAGCATGTCGGGCGTGTAATAAGAGATGCCGTGGCCGCGCTTCTGCGCTTCAAGCAGCAGCGCAAAGGTCGAATCGCCGCGGACGTTGATGCGCGCGATAGGATCCATCTGGACGGCGACGTTCAATTTCATAGGGCTGATCCCGCGAGTCTGGAGGTCACATTAAGGGCTTGCGTCGAATGCCGCTAACAGATGGCGCGGCAGGCTCTTCGGCGCAATCAGCACGGCATCGAATCTGAGATCAAATTCGGCATGTTCGGGATGCGCCATCAGCCAGGCCTGGGCAGCATTGATGATGCGCTGCTGCTGGCGCGGCGTCACCGCATAGGCGGCCTCGTCGAGGCTGGGACGGGCCTTGACCTCAACAAAGGCCAACAGGCTGCGCCGGCGTGCCACCAGATCGATTTCGCCGTAGGGGGTCCGGAAGCGCTTGGCGAGGATGCGATAACCCTTGGCCATCAGATAGGCGGCGGCGCGGCTTTCGGCGGAGATGCCGGTGCGGAATGCCACGACGCGTTCGGGGGAAGCGCCTTCAGTCTTCGCCATCGCCGTCCCTGTTGTCCTTCGCGAGCTCGAGCGCGCGGGCATAGACCTCGCGGCGCGGCCGGCCCGAAAGTTCGACGGCATGAGCAACCGCATCCTTGACGCTGCCGCGCGCGAGCTGGGCGCGCAACAGCTCATCCAGTGCGTCCTGATCCATCACCCCGGCATCGTCTGGCGGCGGCCCGACCACCAGCACAAATTCGCCGCGCGTTTCCAGCGTATCGGCGGCCGCTGCGAGCTCGGCGAGCGGCGCGCGCGTGATCTCCTCGTGCAGCTTGGTCAGCTCGCGGCAGATCGCAGCATCGCGCCCGGGCATGACCGCGGCGAGATCGCGCAAGCTCTCCTGCACGCGATTGCCGGATTCGAACATCACCAGGGTCGAATCGATCCTGGCGAGCTCGCCGAGCCGCGCTCGGCGCGCATGCTCTTTGGCTGGAAGGAATCCTTCAAAGAAAAACCGGTCGGTCGGCAGCGCCGCGACCGACAATGCCGTCAGCACCGACGACGGTCCGGGGACTGCGATCACCCGATGCCCGGCGGCGCAGACCTCGCGCACCAGCTTGAAGCCAGGATCTGATATCAAGGGGGTGCCGGCATCCGAAACCAGTGCGATCGAGGCACCTTGCGCCAATTGCGCCAGCATCCTCGGTCGTGCCTGCGCAGCGTTGTGCTCGTGATAGGGTTGCAGTTCGGCGCCGATCGCGTAACGCTCGGTCAGGCGGCGCGTAATCCTGGTGTCCTCGCAGGCGATCAGGTCGACACCGGCCAGCGTTTCCAGCGCGCGCAGGGTGATATCGGCGAGATTGCCGATCGGGGTCGCCACCAGATGCAGCCCTGGCGCCGCCTTGGGGGCCGCCAGTATCTGGCCACCGACGGAAAAGGTCCTGGTCGAAGAACCAGCGGTGGCCTCGGGGCCGTACAAGGAACTGGCTTTTGTGCGCATAATGACAATCTAGAGGGACGGCCGTGCTTGCGCTACACCAGTAGCGGCGTGGCTGAGCGCAGCCGAACCGACAAACCGGAGCCTGCCGGCAAGCGTCCGGCACGGCCATAATCCTTTTGTTTTGGTTAACTATTCGCCGACAATATGCCTGAATCCACCGGCCTGATCAGGGCTGGATGGAAATCCTGGCCGATCACGGTCGGTCAAGAGAAGAGAGACGATGGTACGCCCGCATCACCGCAAGTCACCGCCGTCGGGCGCGACCCGGCGGACCGCGCTTGGCCTTATCGTGGGCGCGCCCCTGCTGGCGGCCTGCTCGGGCGTCCAGCAAACGCTCAATCAATTCTCCACCCCGGAGGCCGGGCCTTCAGGACCGCCGCAACAGCCGCAAGCGATCGGAACGGGGCAGGTCAAGGTCGGGCTGGTCCTACCGCTGTCGGCGACGGGCAATGCGGGCGTCGCCGCGCAGTCGATGCGGAATGCTGCCGAGATGGCGCTGGCGGAGTTTCAGAATCCGAACATTCAGCTCCTGATCAAGGACGATGGCGGCAGCGCACAGGGCGCGGCGCAGGGAACCCAGCAGGCGCTGTCCGAGGGAGCCGAGATCATTCTGGGGCCGCTGTTCGCGGGCTCGGTGCCGGCCGCGGCGCAACTGACGCGGCAACGCGGAATCTCCGTGATCGCGTTCTCGACGGACTCGAGCATCGCCGGACGCGGCGTCTATCTCCTGAGCTTCCTGCCGGAGTCCGATATCAATCGCATCGTCGACTATGCGTCCGGTATCGGAAAGCGCTCCTTTGCAGCGATGGTCCCTGATAACGCCTACGGTAATGTGGTCGAGGCTGCCTTCAAGCAGGCGGTCAGTCGCAAGAACGGCCGCATCGTCGTGTTCGAGAAATACGGCGCCGATCGCGCGACGCCGGCGCGGAATGTGGCGCAGACACTCGGCCAGGCCGATGCACTCCTGCTCGCCGACGACGGCGATTCGGTCGTCGCCACCGCCGATGCGCTGACCGCGGCCGGCGCCAATCTGCACAACATCCAGCTCCTTGGTACGGGGCTGTGGGACAATCCGCGCGTGTTCGCGAGCCCTGTCTTGCAGGGTGGCCTCTATGCCGCGCCAGATCCGGCCGGCTTCCGCGGCTTCGCGGGCCGCTACCGCACGAAGTTCGGCGGCGAGCCGGTACGCACCGCGACGCTCGCCTACGATGCCGTCGCGCTGGTCGCGGCGCTGGCACGTACGCAGGGCGCGCAGCGCTTTGCACCGGAAACGCTGACCAACCCTTCCGGCTTTGCCGGCATTGACGGCCTGTTCCGCTTCCGCTCGGACGGAACCAACGAACGCGGCCTTGCCGTCATGAAGGTGGCGTCGGCCGGCAGCACAGCGGTTGCCGGCTCGCCGAAGAGCTTCGGCGCCTAGAGCAATTTCGGTTCTGATTGAATCAGAACCGAAGCTCTAGATTCTTGTTTTGACGCGTTTTCTTCACGCGAACCGGTATCCACTTCGCTCGAAAACGCTCTAATTCTCGTCAGGCGCTGGCCATCCCTGTTTTGCCCGACGGGTCAAGCGCCGGCACCCGCCAGCTCCTTTGCATGGGGTTGTTTTCGATATTTTGGCAGCGTGCGCCTAAGCCGCCAAATCCGCAACGACCGCGTCGAGCACCGGGAAGCCCGACTTCGTCACTCGCAGCCGACCGTCGCCATCGACGGCGATGGCGCCCTCCTCGCGCAGCACGGCGATGCGGTGCGGGTCGAGCTGGCGACCTGACAGTGCCGCATAGCGTTCGGGATCGATGCCCTCGGCGAGCCGCAGCCCCATCAGCAGAAACTCGTCGGCGCGCTCCTCGCTGTTGAGGTTATCGTCGGTGACGACGCCGTGACCGCGCTCCTCGACATTCAGCAGCCATGCCTCGGGGCGTCGCTCCGTGGCGGTCGCGTGCCTGACACCATCGATGTCGAGTCGGCCGTGTGCGCCGGGGCCGATGCCGGCATATTCCTCACCGCGCCAATAGACGAGGTTATGCTTGCACTCCGCGCCTGGACGGGCGTGATTGGAGATTTCGTAGGCGGGCAAGCCCTCGCGCGCGCAGACCTCCTGCGTCACGTCATAAAGTGCGCGTGCGGTCGCTTCATCGGGCGTCTGCAGCTTTCCGGCGGCATGCAACCCGAAGAACGGCGTGCCTTCCTCGATCGTGAGCTGATAGAGCGACAAATGCTCGGCCGCTTCCGAGATCGCCTGCTTCAATTCGCTCGCCCACATCTGCGGCGTCTGCTCGGGCCGGGCATAGATCAGGTCGAAGGAATAACGATCGAACGCTGAGCGCGCGATCGCCACCGCATCGAGCGCCTCGCGCGCCGTGTGCAGGCGCCCCAGCGCCTTCAGCGATGCGTCGTCGAGCGCCTGCACGCCGAGCGAGACGCGGTTGACGCCGGCTGCGCGATAGCCGCGAAAGCGCGTCGCCTCCACGCTGGTCGGATTGGCCTCGAGCGTGACCTCGACATCGCGCGCCACCGACCAGTGCTTGCCGATCGCATCCAGCACCGCCCCGACGGTCTGCGGCTGCATCAACGAGGGCGTGCCGCCGCCGAGGAAGATCGAGGAGACCTCGCGGCCCGGAACGCGCGCCGCTGTCGTCTCGATCTCGCGAGCAAAGGCGCGCACGAAGCGCTCTTCGTCGACCGGCGCATGCCGCACATGGCTGTTGAAATCGCAATACGGGCATTTCGACAGGCAGAACGGCCAGTGCACGTAGACGCCGAAGGCTGCTCGTTCAGTGCGGCTCAAGGCAGATCTCCGCGAGCTTCACGAAGGCACGCGCACGATGCGACAGGCCAAGGCCGAGCGGCGGCAGGCCGTGTTTCTCGATGCTGGTCATCTCGCCAAATGTCCGCGCGTGACCCTCAGGCAGGAAGGCCGGATCGTAGCCGAAGCCGGCCGTGCCGCGCGGCGGCCAGACCAAGGTTCCATCGACGCGGGCCTCGACCTCATCGAGATGATCGTCAGGCCACGCCACGCACAGCGCGGAAACGAAATGTGCACTTCGGCGGTCCGGCGTGGTAGCGCCGCGCTCCTGCAGCAGGCGCTCGATCCGCGTCATCGCGGCCATGAAGTCCTTGGCCTCGCCGGCCCAGCGCGCCGAATAGATGCCCGGCGCACCGTCCAACGCGTCGACCACGAGACCGGAGTCATCCGCAAAGGCTGGCAATCCCGTCGCCTTGGCCGCCGCGATCGCCTTGATCGCCGCATTGGCGCGAAAATTATCGCCGGTCTCCTCGGGCTCGGCGAGGCCGAGCTCACCGGCGGATACCGCTTCGACACCGTACGGTGCCAGCAGCTCCCGCATCTCGGCAAGCTTGCCGGGATTGTGGGTGGCGATCACGAGCCTTCCGGTGATTCGGCGATGCATAACCAATCTGACTACGCCACCGCGATCTTTTGCAAGTCGACCAGACGCGCGACACCTTTGCGCGCCAGTGCCATCAGCGCCAGGAATTCGTCCTGCGAGAACGGCGTCTTCTCGGCGGTGCCCTGCACCTCGATGATGCGGCCATCGCCGGTCATGACGAAATTGGCGTCGGTCTCGGCTTCGGAATCCTCGGCATAATCGAGATCGAGCACCGGTGTGCCCTGGTAGATGCCGCAGGAGATCGCCGCCACATTGTCGCGCAGCACGTTGGTCTTCAGCATGTTGCGGGTCTTCATCCAGTTGATGCAGTCGGCCAGCGCGACCCAAGCGCCGGTGATCGAGGCGGTGCGGGTGCCGCCATCGGCCTGGATCACGTCGCAATCGACGGTGATCTGGCGCTCGCCCAAGGCTTCGAGATCGATGGCTGCGCGCAGCGAGCGGCCGATCAGCCGCTGGATTTCAACCGTGCGGCCGCCTTGCTTGCCGGCGGAGGCCTCGCGTCGGGTGCGCTCCAGGGTGGCGCGCGGCAGCATGCCATATTCGGCCGTGACCCAGCCGCGGCCCTGACCCTTCAGCCAGGGTGGCAGCCGTTCCTCCAGCGTCGCCGTCACCAGCACATGGGTGTCGCCGAACTTCACCATGCAGGAACCCTCGGCGTATTTGACGACGCCGCGTTCCAGCGACACGGGACGCAGTTCATCGGGCGCACGGCGGCTTGGCCGCATGAAGTCCTCCAAAAAATCCGAGAGAAGTGGCTGGCCGTGCTTGTAGGAGGGGGAACGGGCAGCGGCAAGGGTTTTCGGCCCCCGGTGGGTGCCTGGTTGTTGGGCCGAATGCATGCTTGTCACCGGCCTCCGGGATCGACAAATTAGGGGTAATGTGAGGGACTGGAGTGTGGCTCACCACGATCCGATAGGCTTGATCGCACCGCATGCGGGGCTGGCTCAGCTCAACGAGCGTTCGCGCGACATTTTTCGTCAAATCGTCGAGAGCTATCTGGCGACCGGCGAGCCGGTCGGCTCGCGCAACATCTCGCGCCTGATCGCCTTGCCGCTGTCGCCGGCGTCGGTCCGCAACGTGATGTCGGACCTCGAGCAGCTCGGCCTGATCTATGCCCCGCATACCTCCGCCGGCCGGCTGCCGACCGAGCTCGGTCTGCGCTTTTTTGTCGACGCCTTGATGCAGGTCGGCGATCTCACTGAGGACGAACGCCAGTCGATCCGAACCCAGCTTGCCTCGGTCGGTCGCGCGCAAACGGTCGAGGCTGCGCTCGAGGAAGCACTGATGCGGCTGTCGGGCCTGACCCGCGCCGCGGCGGTGGTGCTGACGCCGAAGTCGAATGCGCGGCTGAAGCACATCGAATTCGTCCGACTGGAGCCGGAGAAGGCGTTGGTCGTGCTGGTCGGCGAAGACGGTCAGGTCGAAAATCGCGTTCTGGCGCTGCCGCCAGGTGTTCCCTCTTCGGCGCTGACCGAAGCGAGCAATTTCCTCAATGCACGGATTCGGGGCCGCACGCTGGCCGAAGCGCGCCTCGAGCTCGAGACCGCGTTGACGCAGAGCCGGGCCGAACTGGACCAGCTCACCCAGAAGGTCGTCGCGGCCGGAATCGCGAGCTGGTCCGGCGGCGAACACGAGGATCGGCAGCTCATCGTGCGCGGCCATGCCAATTTGCTCGAGAATCTGCATGCGCTCGACGATCTCGAGCGTATCAAGTCGTTGTTCGACGACCTCGAGACCAAGCGCGGCGTGATTGATTTACTCGGCCGCGCCGAACGCGGCGAGGGGGTGCGGATCTTCATCGGATCGGAGAACAAGCTGTTCTCGCTGTCGGGTTCCTCAACCATCATGGCGCCTTACAGCGATGCCCAGGGCCGGGTCGTCGGCGTTCTCGGCGTGATCGGACCGACGCGGCTGAATTACGCCAGGGTGATCCCGACCGTCGATTACGCCGCGCGCATCGTGAGCAAGATCCTGGGCGGCTGACCGGAGCCGGAGGGACCGCTTGATTTTCGCCGCCAAAGCACGATATCCCGCCTGACCAATCCCCAAGATTTGAACCGACGCGAGTTTTCGAGAAGGCAAGCCATGACCGATCCGAACCGGACGAATGACAATACCGACAATCCGGCGCCGACGGGTGAGCCTGTGGTCTCCAAACCCTACGTCATGCCTGATGATCCCGAAGTTGGGTCGGCCGAGGCGCTGGCCAAGGAACTGGCGGAGGCGCGCGACAAGACGCTGCGCACCTTGGCCGAGATGGAGAACCTCCGTCAGCGCACCCGCCGCGAGGTCGCCGATGCCAAGACCTACGGCATTACCGGCTTTGCCCGCGATGTGCTCGAGATCGCCGACAATCTGCAGCGCGCGCTCGACGCCGTTCCGGCCGAGGCCAAGGAAGCCGCCGATCCCGGCCTGAAGGCGCTGATCGAAGGCGTCGAATTGACCGAGCGCTCGCTGCTCAGCGCGCTGGAAAAGAACGGCGTGAAGAAATTCGATCCAATGGGCGAGAAATTCGATCCGAACTTCCAGCAGGCGATGTTCGAAGTGCCCGACGCGTCGGTGCCGTCAGGTACCGTGGTCCAGGTCGTGCAGGCCGGTTACATGATCGGCGAGCGCGTGCTGCGCCCGGCTCTGGTCGGTGTCTCCAAGGGCGGGGCCAAGGCCGCCCCGGCCGCCGATTTCACGGCCTGATCGCGCGACCGTGGGACGAACGCTAAAGCTTGATGAGATCAGGTTGAGCTGGAGCGGCGGCGGTGCTTCACCTCTCCCTTGGGAGAGGTCGGCGCGCAGCGCCGGGTGAGGGATTACGGTCTCTCGTTAGCACCGCAGCCCTCACCCGATTTGCTTTCGCAAATCGACCTCTCCCCGTTGGGGAGAGGTGAAGCGCGCGCGGCTAAAGCCGATTCGATCTAAATTCATCGCGCTCTAGCGGTGCAGCTTGTGGTCGCCGCCACGTCATGCCGGCGGTTTCTCATGGGCCTTCGGCCAGTAGGTGCCGAAGCTCCAGAGATTTCCTTCCAGGTCGCGGCAGGCAAAATCGCGGCTGCCATAGTCGGTGTCGTGCAGCTCCATCTCGATCTTTGCGCCGGCCGCCCTGGCCTTGGCGTGCAGGGCGTCCGGATCGTTGACCGCAACGTAGATCGAGTCGGTGCGGCGGCCACTCATGTCACCGACCAGCGTGCCGTAGGCGTCGTCACGGCTCTGGCCGAGCATCAGCAAGGACGAGCCGTACGCGAGCTCGGCGTGCTGGACCACGCCGTCCTTGCGATAGACGACATGCTCGGTGAACCCGAACACCGCCTTCAGCCAGTCGATCATTGCCTCGGCATCCCTGCAGCGCAGCGTCGAGAAAATCCGGGGCGGTTCGATGTCGCTCATAGCTGTGGGTCTCCTTCATTGTTCGCCTGATGGCGCCAGTATGCGCCAGGCGAGGCCGCGCCGGCTTGAAGGTTTGTTACCCGTCGATCAGCAGGTCACCGGATCGGGCCAGCCGGCCGTCGGTTAGCGCCAGGCGGCGCGCCCAGGCCGTCGGCGGTTCCCCGGCGAATTCGACGAATTCGCGGACGAGATGGGACTGGTCGGCGTAGCCGCTTTCCGCCGCGATTCCTGCCCAGCCTCGGACCGTTCCGTCCTGCGCGAGATTGCAGGCCCGGTGAAAGCGCATCATGCGCGCCAGCGATTTGGGTGCGAGGCCGATCTCGGATCGAAACCGGTCGATGAAGTGTTTGCGGCTCCAGCCGATCTCCGCGGCAAGCGTCGTGATCCCGATGGTGCCGGCCGACCGTGCCAGCCTCCGATAGGCGAACACGATCTCCGCCGACGGCACGTGGCCGGCGCGGCGAAGCACGAAGCCCTCGATCAGGTCGAAGCGTCGCTGCCAGCAGGTCGTGCTGCCGAGCTGCTCGCGCAGCCTTCGCCCCTCATGGCCGAGCACGTCGCCGATATCGACCATGCGCCCGGCGAGGTCGGCGACGGCGCCGCCGAAGAAGCGATAGGCACCAAGCGGCGTGAAATCCACCTGCACGCATTCGGCCCGGCCGTCGGACTCGATGTAGACGGGGCCTGCGTGCAAGCCGGCGGCGAAGCTGAGCTGTCGGTCGGATGCGTCGGGCTCGCGCGCGAGCCCGATCAGGAACGGCGTGCCGAAACTGATAATCAGCGGAACGATGAGCGGGGCGGTCTGGCGCTGCGAAATCCGGCCCGCCGCTGTCTCGCGATAACCCGTCATTCCGACAATCAGGCCTGCCATGTGCGGCGACGGCGACCGCCGGGCGAAGTCGAATGCGATGGGCGTCGTGCTACCGGCCATGCGATCCTCGCCCGGAAAATCCTACGCGATGTCGGCTGACTGGATGCGCTTGACGCCGGCTTTGTCCATGTCGGACCACGCCTTGGCGAGCGAGCCCTGGGTGTCGATACCGCGGCAGGCGTCCTCCACCACATAGGTTTCGAAGCCCGCCTTGCGGGCGTCGAGCGCAGTCCAGGCCACGCAGAAATCCGTGGCGAGGCCAGCCACGAACACGCGACTGACGCTACGCGCCTTCAGATAGGCGGCAAGCCCGGTAGTGGTCTTGCCGTCGGCCTCGGTGAAGGCGGAGTAGCTGTCGACATCCTTGTGGAAGCCCTTGCGGATGATCAGCTCGGCCTGCGGGATTGCGAGATCCTTCGACAGTGCGGCGCCATCGGTGCCCTGCACGCAATGATCCGGCCACAGCATCTGCTTGCCATAGGCAAGGTCGATTATCTCGAATGGCTTCTTGCCGGAATGGGTTGACGCGAAGGAGACGTGCCCCGGCGTGTGCCAGTCCTGGGTCATCACCACATTGGCGAAGTTCTTGGCGATCCTGTTGATCACCGGCACCACCTGCTCGCCGTCCTTCACCGCGAGGCTGCCGCCGGGCAGGAAGCAGTTCTGGACGTCAATCACCAGCAGCGCCGAGGCATCATCGGGCCGGATCGTCGCTGCCCAAAGCCGGCCTGGAACCAGGGTTGCCAGGGCCGCCGCGCCGAGACCTGCAACCAGCCGCCGTCGATCCAACATCGTTCCTCTCCCCGCTCGCGTGAAACCGCACGAGGAGGCTAGTTCCGTCTGCCTGCCGGCGAAAGTCCGATTTTCTTCGGCGCGTCTTGGGAGGCGCGTATTAGCCGCGCGGCTCAATGCCGTCGCGCACCGCGCGGAAGCGCGGGAACGCCGTCCCCCAGTCCGTGCGCGGCGAGCTGCCGATGATGCGCACGGACGACTGCGAACCGAACCGCAGCCACTGCACGATGGTCACCGGCGTATTGTCCTTGCCGCTGGTGGCGTCGATGCGTGTCTCGTAGCCCGGCTGGCCGTCGATCCGGATCGGTTCGGACATCGTGATGCGCCCGTCGCGGACGCCGGGGATCGTGGTGGCGACCTGTCGGGCGAAACGGCCGCGATCGTCGGGCGAGGCTGCGGTCGAGGCGACGACGCCAAGGATCATGAAGGGCTTGGCCTCGAAGCCGCTCTTCTCGTCGCCGTCGGCCAGGATCAGCGCCGCGCCCGGCGCCACCATGCGGACGTTCTTGAAGTCGGCAAGCTGGGTGACCTTGAACGGCATCAGGCCGAGCTGCTCGTCGACCGGCACCTCGTTGCGGACCACGGCGGATGCGAACATCTGCCGGATGGCGTCGTCGGTATAGATCTTCGCGGCATTCTCGGGCACCTGCACCGCGATATAGCCGGAGAAGGTCGGACCCGGCAGGATCATGGAGTAGCGCCGCACATTGGTCGCGCCGTCCCGCGCGCTCTCGATCGTGTAGTAGCCGAGCCCGGCCGGCGTCTCGAGGCTTTCCGGCTTGATCCCGCCGCTGCCGCCGGGATTGGCCTTGAAAGCGCTGACCACCTCGCCATAGGCATCCGCGGGCAGATCCGCGATCAGCACCCTCACGCTCTGGTCCTCGGTCTCGAAACCGATGAACGTCTTCGCGCGGACAAGGCCGACCAGCGGCTTCATTCCAACATGAGCGCCCGGCGGAAACACGGCGTCGGCTGCGAAGGCAGAACACGTGGCAGCGATCAGCAAGGCAACCGCAGCGAGGAGGCGAAAGGGCGTCATGGAGATCTACCGGTTTGCTCGGCGGCCGTTCGATGGCTCCGATGCAGGGCTGGGTGGGCCTCACCCAGTCGGCCCGCTTTTAGCGGTTTTGATGGCCCTGCAACAGGGTCGCTATCTAGCCATTCCGGCGGTACAGCCCCGATTTCGGACCTGTTTTGCCGGATAAGCGGGCACTTTTGCGCCTTTCCCGGTGCTTCTCGAGGGAGGCCCCGCGAGCGGCATGCTATCAGCGGCCAAATAGCGCGCCTCCCCGCTGCCCGGCGCCCGCCCGTTGTGAGCGTTCACTCAACACGCGGGCCGCTGGCAAAGCGCCACGGCACCGTCGGTTGCGCTCGCAATCATTGCCGATTTGTTAACATGTTTGGATGCTGAACCAGCGCGAAGACGGGGCTGACACAATCTTTCAAACGTCAGTCTTTTCAGGCCTCAACGTTGCGTCCAGTCCTTGCGGGCCAGACCCTCTCTCCTATATCAGGCTCACCGTCGCAATATCGCGAGTATGTGAACGTCTGGGGGTTCGGTACGGAGCGCCGTCAGGGCCCAACCAACCTGCCGTAGCAAGAAGGATATGAAAACCATGGGTAAGGTCATTGGGATCGACCTCGGCACCACGAATTCGTGCGTTGCCGTAATGGATGGCAAAAACGCCAAGGTGATCGAGAACGCGGAAGGCATGCGGACGACGCCGTCGATCGTTGCCTTCACTGATGATGGTGAGCGGCTTGTCGGCCAGCCGGCGAAGCGCCAGGCGGTGACCAATCCCGAGCGTACGTTCTTTGCGGTCAAGCGCCTCATCGGCCGCCGCTATGACGACCCGATGGTCGAGAAGGACAAGAAGCTCGTTCCCTACAAGATCGTCAAGGCATCGAACGGCGACGCCTGGGTCGAAGCCGACGGCAAAACCTATTCGCCCTCGCAGGTCTCGGCCTTCATCCTGCAGAAGATGAAGGAGACCGCTGAGGCGCATCTCGGCCAGAAGGTCGATCAGGCCGTCATCACGGTTCCTGCTTATTTCAATGACGCACAGCGTCAGGCCACCAAGGACGCCGGCAAGATCGCCGGCCTCGAAGTGCTGCGCATCATCAACGAGCCGACGGCTGCCGCGCTCGCCTACGGCCTCGACAAGTCGAAGGCCGGCACGATCGCGGTGTACGACCTCGGTGGTGGCACCTTCGACGTCTCGATCCTCGAGATCGGCGACGGCGTGTTCGAGGTGAAGTCGACCAACGGTGACACCTTCCTCGGCGGTGAAGATTTCGACATGCGTCTGGTCGGATATCTCGCCGACGAGTTCCAGAAGGAGCAGGGCATCAACCTGCGCAACGACAAGCTGGCCCTGCAGCGTCTGAAGGAAGCTGCCGAAAAGGCCAAGATCGAGCTGTCGTCGACCACGCAGACCGAGATCAACCTGCCGTTCATCACGGCCGACCAGACCGGTCCGAAGCATCTGACGATGAAGCTGACCCGCGCCAAGTTCGAGGCGCTGGTGGCCGATCTCGTCGAGAAGACCATCGAGCCGTGCCGCAAGGCGCTGAAGGATGCCGGTCTCACCGCCGGTGAAGTCGGCGAAGTGGTGCTGGTCGGCGGCATGACCCGCATGCCGAAGATCCAGGAAGTCGTGAAGCAGTTCTTCGGCAAGGAGCCGCACAAGGGCGTCAACCCCGACGAAGTCGTCGCGATCGGTGCTGCGATCCAGGCCGGCGTGCTGCAGGGCGACGTCAAGGACGTGCTGCTGCTCGACGTGACCCCGCTGTCGCTGGGCATCGAGACGCTGGGTGGCGTGTTCACCCGCATCATCGACCGCAACACCACGATCCCGACCAAGAAGAGCCAGGTGTTCTCGACGGCCGAGGATAATCAGAACGCCGTCACCATCCGGGTCTTCCAGGGCGAGCGTGAGATGGCGGCCGACAACAAGATGCTCGGTCAGTTCGACTTGATGGGCATTCCGCCGGCTCCGCGCGGCATGCCGCAGATCGAGGTGACGTTCGACATCGACGCCAACGGCATCGTCAACGTCTCGGCCAAGGACAAGGCGACCGGCAAGGAACAGCAGATCCGGATCCAGGCGTCCGGCGGTCTGTCCGATGCCGACATCGAGAAGATGGTGAAGGACGCCGAGGCCAATGCGGCCGAGGACAAGAAGCGCCGCGAGGCGGTCGACGCCAAGAATCATGCCGATGGCCTGGTTCACTCGACCGAGAAGGCTTTGGCCGAGCACGGCTCGAAGATTGCGGACACCGAGCGCCGCGCGATCGAGGATGCCGTCAGCGACCTGAAGGAAGCGCTGAAGGGCGATGACGCCGAGGCGATCAAGGCCAAGACCAACACGTTGGCGCAGGCTTCGATGAAGCTCGGCGAGGCCATGTACAAGCAGCAGGCCGAGGCCGACGCGGCTAAGGACGCTGCGAAGGATGACGTCGTCGACGCGGAGTTCACCGAGGTCGACGACGACAAGAACAACAAGAAGTCTGCTTAACGCGCGGGCTTGAGATGACCCTCACGCCAAAGAGCACGCCGAGCGTCTCGATGGGGTGGGGGTCATTTTTCGTTAAGCCGATCGCGGCATTTTTTTCGACAGGCGCGGTCCCTGGCGACGAACTTCCAACGGAACTGACGGATGTCCACTAAGCGCTGCTACTACGAGACCCTTGAGGTCGATCGGAACGCGGACGAGACCAAGCTGAAAGCGGCTTTCCGCAAGCTCGCGATGAAGTGGCATCCGGACCGCAATCCAGGCGATGCCTCGAGCGAAGTCCGGTTCAAGGAAATCAACGAAGCCTATGAAGTGTTGAAGGACGGCGAGAAGCGCGCCGCCTATGACCGCTTCGGCCACGCGGCGTTCGAGCATGGCATGGGCGGTGGTGGCGGTCCCGGTTTCGGCGCGGGCTTCGCCTCCTCCTTCTCCGACATCTTCGAAGACCTGTTCGGCATGGCCGGACAGCGCCGCGGCGGCGGCCGCGAGCGCGGCGCCGACCTGCGCTACAACATGGAGATCACGCTCGAGGAAGCTTTCCAGGGCAAGACCGCGCAGATCGAGATACCGGTCTCCGTCACCTGTGAATCCTGCTCGGGCACCGGAGCCAAGGCCGGCACCAAGCCGAAGACCTGCTCGACCTGCGGCGGCGCCGGCCGCGTCAGGCAGGCGCAGGGCTTCTTCACACTGGAGCGGACTTGCCCCGGCTGTCAGGGCCGCGGCCAGATGATCGAGGACGCCTGCACCTCTTGCGGCGGTTCTGGTCGGGTGACCCGCGACCGGACGCTGTCGGTCAACATCCCGCCCGGCGTCGAGGACGGCACACGCATCCGTCTCGCCGGCGAGGGCGAGGCCGGCATCCGCGGTGGCCCGCCCGGAGACCTCTACATTTTCCTGTCCCTCACCACCCACCAGTTCTTCCAGCGCGACGGCGCCGACCTGCATTGTCGCGTGCCGATCTCGATGGTGACGGCTGCGCTCGGCGGCGAGTTCGAGGTGCCGACCATCGACAAGAGCAAGACCAAGGTGAAGGTGCCGGCCGGCACGCAGTCCGGACGACGATTCCGCATCGCATCAAAGGGCATGCCGGTGCTGCGCTCGCGCCAAACCGGCGACATGTATGTCCAGGTTATGGTCGAAACGCCGCAGAATCTGACCAAGAAGCAGCAAGAATTGCTGGCCGAGTTCGAAAAGCTGTCGTCCGGTGCAACCCAGCCGGAGGCGGCGGGTTTCTTCTCTAAGGTCAAGGACTTCTTCGGAAACCGCGCCGCCCAACAGTAGTCGTCGTGCTTGACCGTAACGGCTTCGACATATACGTCTTTGTGACTGTTTTCTGACACCGCTCGATTGTGCGGTCCCGCCTGGTAGCGACATGCCCTTGCAATCGTCCGCGCGTGCGTTGAAGAAGCCCCTCCGTCTCGATGACGAGGTCCGTTTTCTCCGTTCATGGATTGAGAAGCCGCTGCATATGGGCGCGGTGATGCCGTCGGGGCGGCTGCTGGCCCGTACGATGGCGCAATATGTTGACGCGAATGCCGAAGGACCGGTCGTCGAACTTGGGCCCGGGACCGGTGCGATTACCAACGCACTGATCGAGCAAGGCGTCGATCAGAAGCGGCTCGTACTGGTCGAATACAATCCGGGCTTCTGCGCATTGCTGCGCGAGCGCTATCCGCAGGCCAAGGTTGTCCAGGGTGATGCCTACGCGCTACGCGACGCGCTCTGGGAGGTTCTGAAGTCTCCCGCCTCCGCGGTGGTCTCCGGCCTGCCGCTCGTCACCAAGCCGATGCTGACCCGCCTGAAGCTGATCCGCGACGCCTTCGTGGCGCTCGCACCGGGCGCTCCCTTCATTCAGTTCACCTATTCGGTCGTGCCCCCAATCCCGAAATCGCTGCCGGGCGTATCCACGGAAGCTTCCGAGCGAATCTGGATGAACATCCCGCCCGCGCGGGTCTGGGTGTACCGCAAGGGCTGAGACGGTATTTCCGCCGAAGCGGGTACCAGTTTTGCGCATGGAATACGCGCAGAATGTTAGCTAAGAGCATTTTCGGAGAAGATGCTCACCTGCGCCGTCGCGCGGCGCTCGCCCGACCTGCGATTTCAAGATGTCCGCGCTGAAAATCCTCGTGATCCCGGGATCGCTTCGCACCGGCTCGCTCAACGTCAAGCTGGCAGCGGTCGCTGCGCTTGAACTGATGCAACTGGGCGCAGACGTCACCCGCATCTCGCTCGCCGACTTTCCGTTGCCGATCTATGACGGCGACCTGCAAGCCAAGTCTGGCGTGCCGCTGAATGCGGTCAACCTCAAGCGGATGATCGGCGCCCATCACGGCGTGCTGATCGTGACGCCCGAATACAATTCCTCGGTGCCGGCGCTGGTGAAGAACACGATCGACTGGGTCAGCCGGGTGCAGGACCCGCACGAGGCCCGCGGCGAGGTATTCCGCGACCGCGTCTTCGCGATCGCCGCGGCCTCCGGCAACCGGCTCGGCGGCACGCGCGCGCTGGCGGCGCTGCGGCTGATCCTCACGGCGTGCCACGCGACCGTGATTCCGAACCAGCTTGCCCTGTCATTCGCGGAGCACGCTTATGACGATATGGATCGTCTGAAGCACCACGCCGATATCGAGGCGATGCGGGCGCTGGCGCGGCAGTTGATCGACCATTCCCAACGCATGATGTGAGGTGACATGCAGGCAGCCAAGATCGCTTCGAGAGATCGGTTGATTGTAGCGCTCGATCTGCCGTCCGTCGCTGCGGCGGAGGCGATGATCGACGGGCTCGGCGACAGCGTGACGTTCTACAAGATCGGCTATCAACTCGGCTATGCGGGCGGCCTGTCGCTGGCCAAGCAGCTATCGAGCCGCGGCAAGAAGGTCTTCATCGATCTCAAGCTGCATGACATCGGCAACACCGTGGCGCGCGGCGTCGAGAGCATCGCGAGCCTCGGCGCAACCTTCCTCACCGTGCATGCCTATCCGCAGACCATGAAAGCCGCTGTCGAGGCGCGCGCCGGCTCCGGCCTGAAGATCCTCGCCGTCACCGTGCTGACCTCCTACGACGACAACGATCTTCATGCCGCGGGCTATCGCCTCAACGTCTCCGATCTCGTCGAAGCGCGCGCCAGGCAGGCGCAGGCGCTTGGCGTCGATGGTCTGGTGAGCTCACCTGAAGAAGCAGCCGCCTTGCGTAAGATCGTCGGCTCTCAGATGCACCTGGTGACGCCTGGGATCCGCCCGGCGGGATCGGTCACCGGCGACCAGAAGCGCATCATGACCCCGGCCCGTGCGATTGCCGCCGGCGCCGATTATCTGGTGGTGGGACGGCCGGTGATGGAAGCCGCCGACCCCAAGGCCGCCGCAGAGGCCATTCAAGCTGAGATCGCGCAGGCGCTTGCCTGAACAGCAACAAGGGAGAAAGCAATGGCGAAGGGCTACTGGATCGGACGCGTCGACGTTCACAATGAGGAAGGCTACAAGCCCTACATGGCCGCCAACCCGGCCATCTTCCAGAAATTCGGCGGCAAGTTTGTCGTGCGCGGCGGCAAGTTCACCAGCGTCGAGGGCCAGAGCCGCTCACGCAATGTCGTGATCGAATTCCCCGACTATGAGACCGCGCTCGCCTGTTACAATTCGCCGGAATACCAGGCCAACATCAAGGTACGGCAACCGCATTCGATCGCCGACCTGATCATTATTGAAGGTTTCGCCGGGCCCTAGTTCCCGCGTGTCGGACGCCCTATTCAGCGGTCGGAACAGCCTCCGATAGCCTCCGTTGAGCATGATCCTGGCGCCAACGCGTCCGCGCTTGTCGCGCCGGGAAAACCGGTTTCCACTTTGCCGGATCATGCTTTATACGGCCCTCAGAGGTGAGCCATGGCTGATATGCGTCTGATCGTTGCGGGAGCCGGCGGCCGGATGGGCCGCACGCTGACGCGGGTAATTTCCGAAACCCCGGGGGCGGTTCTGGTGGGCGCGCTCGAAGCGCCGGGCTCGGATCTGCTGGGCAAGGACGCCGGCGTGCTGGCCGGCCTGCCGGCCAACGGCGTCGCGCTGTCGGCCGATCTGTGGTCGATGTCGGCCAACGCCGACGGCATCCTGGATTTCACAGTGCCGGCTGCGACCATCGCCAATGTCGCGATCGCGGCCGAGCGCGGCCTCGTTCACGTCATCGGCACCACCGGCCTGTCGCAATCCGACGATGCCGTGATCAGGAGCGTCACCAATCGCGCCGTCGTGGTGAAGTCGGGCAATATGAGCCTGGGCGTCAATTTGCTCGCCGCGCTGGTCAAGCGCGTCGCGCAATCGCTCGACCAGAACTATGACATCGAAATTCTGGAGATGCACCACAAGTCCAAGATCGATGCACCATCCGGTACGGCCTTGATGCTCGGCGAAGCCGCGGCCGCCGGCCGCAAGATCGCGTTGGAGCAGCATTCGGCGCGAGGTCGCGATGGCCTGACCGGCGCTCGGCGTGCCGGCGATATCGGCTTTGCCTCGCTGCGCGGTGGCACGGTCGCCGGCGATCACAGCGTGATCTTTGCCGGCCCGTCGGAACGCGTCACGCTCTCGCATCATGCCGAGGATCGCGCGCTGTTCGCCCAGGGTGCGTTGAAGGCGGCGCTGTGGGCGCACGGCAAGAAGCCCGGCATGTACTCGATGGCTGACGTGCTCGGCCTGAGTGAATAGTCAAGCTGCAACAACAACGGAAACTTGGAATGAGCGAACGTCTTCTTGTGCTCGTGCGGCACGGCCAGAGCGATTGGAACCTGAAGAATCTCTTCACCGGGTGGAAGGATCCTGACCTCACCGAGCAGGGCATCAACGAAGCCAAGGAAGCCGGCCGCAAGCTGAAGGCACGGGACCTGTCGTTCGACGTCGCCTTCACCTCCGATCTGACGCGTGCCCAGCACACGCTGAAGCTGATGCTCGCCGAGATCGGCCAGACCGGCCTGCCGACGACCAGGAATCTCGCGCTCAACGAACGCGACTACGGCGACCTTTCCGGACTCAACAAGGACGATGCGCGCAAGAAATGGGGCGAGGATCAGGTGCTGATCTGGCGCCGCTCCTACGACGTGCCGCCGCCCGGCGGTGAAAGCCTGAAGGATACATTGGCGCGCGCCTTGCCCTATTATGTGCAGGAGATTCTGCCCGGCGTGCTGCGCGGCCAGCGCACGCTGGTTGCTGCCCACGGCAATTCGCTGCGCGCGTTGATCATGGTGCTGGAAAAGTTGACGCCCGAGCAGATCCTCAAGCGCGAACTCGCGACCGGCGCGCCGGTGGTCTACCGGCTCAATGCCGATTCGACCGTGGCGTCAAAGGTTGATTTGGCCGACTGAGCGACGCGGTCACCGGAAGTTGGTGGCGACAGCGCAAGGCGGGCAAAGCGCAGCGTGCCCACCACTTCATGCGCGGCTTGCGATGGTGGGCACGGCGCGCTGCGCCTTTGCCCACCTTACTTCCTGGGCGAACGGCAGAGATCAATGGATCAATGCAATCCGACCTGCCCGGCCTCCCAACCCAGCATCGCCTGCTTGCGGGTGACGCCCCAGTGATAGCCGGTGAGCGCGCCGCTCTTGCCGAGTGCGCGATGGCACGGCACGACGAACGATACCGGATTGCGGCCGACCGCGGCGCCGACGGCGCGTGACGCCCTCGGATTGCTGATCTTGTTGGCGATGTCCGAATAGCTGACCGCGCGGCCCATCGGGATCTTCAACAGCGTCTCCCAGACCCGCACCTCGAAATCGGTGCCGATCAGGACCACGCGCAGCGGCTGGTCCGGCCGCCACAACCGCGTGTCGAAGATGCGCTGTGCCAGCATGGTGGTGCCGTCGGTGTCCTCGACATAGGTCGCATTCGGCCAGCGCCGCTTCATATCGGCGAAGGCGATCGGCTCGTCGCCGGGGTCGGCGAAAGCGAGGCCCGCCAGCCCCCGCCCCGTTGCGATCACGATCGCGGTGCCGAACGGCGAGGGGTGAAAGCCGTAGCGCAGCGTCATGCCCGCGCCACCGTTCTTCCATTCACCGGGTGACATTGCCTCGTGAGTCACGAACAGGTCGTGCAGCCGGCCCGGCCCCGAAAGGCCGGAGTCGAGCGCCGCATCGAGCACGCTGGCGGAATCGCGCAGCAGGCCTTTGGCGTGGTCCAGGGTCAGCGCCTGCATGAACGCTTTCGGCGTCAGCCCCGCCCAGCGGCGGAACAGATGGTGGAGCTCGTCCGGCGTGGCACCGGCGGCATCGGCGACCGCCTCAATGGTCGGCTGCGTGCGCCAGTGCTCCGAGATGAACGCGATCGCGCGCCGCACGGAATCATAGTCGCGCAGCGCTGCGTTCTGGAGGCCCGGCTTGGCCAGGCGTTGGTCATGTATAGCGAGTGTCATCATGGTCTCTGATTTAGGAGCCATGGCGCATCCAAACCACCCGATTTCTGACAAGCCAACTAATGAATGGGATTATAGGTCGGGCCTCGCTTCGCGGCGTTCAGCGCGGCTATCAAGGCTTTGGAAAAACTGGCCTTTTCGTCCGGACTCAGAAAGCTCCCAACGCTCACCCGGCGGCCCCTGGAGATCAGGTAAAGCCGTTCGATGCCGAATTCCTCATGCGACTTCTGCTCGAACTGGACCCAGAGCGGATTGAGCACCCATTCCACCACGTGGCCACGATGGCTGATCCGGCGCACCCGCAATTCCGACGATGTCACGGTGATCTCCTCACTCGCCTTGGCGGTGCGGAAATTGACCTTGAACGCCCAATAGATCACCAGCACGTCGAGGCCGAAGAAGCCGAAGATCGGCCAGGCACCCATCCACCAGAACACCGCGCCGGCGACGAAGCTGATCGCGGTAACCGATGTCATCAGCACCGCGAAGCCGGTCCGGTTGAGTGAACGGTGCGGCGTCAGCAACGCCGAGAACAGCGTCGGCTCGGCATCTCGGCCGGCCGCCTCAAGATCATCCCCGGGATCAAAATCATTGCCTGCAGTCATGACGTATCAGTATATCCCGGTCATGGCCAAAATCATCCGCTCTCAACGCGCCAAGACATCGAGCGTTCGATCGGCGCCCAAGAAGCCGAGGAAGAAGCCCGCAAAAACGGGAAAGCCGCTGCCTAAACGCGCGGCCAAGACGGCTACGAAATCGAAGCCCTGGACCGAAGCGGAAGTCTACGAGGCCTTCAGCCGGTTCCGCAAAGCCAATCCCGAGCCCAAGGGTGAGCTCGAACACCTCAATCCCTACACGCTCCTGGTCGCAGTGGTGCTGTCGGCGCAGGCGACCGATGCCGGCGTCAACAAGGCGACACGAGCGCTGTTCGCGGTCGCCGATACGCCCGAGAAGATGCTGGCGCTCGGCGAGGACAAGGTGCGCGATTACATCAAGACCGTCGGGCTGTATCGCAACAAGGCGAAGAACATCATTGCGCTGTCCGCGAAGCTGATCGCCGAATTCGGTGGCGAGGTGCCGCGCACCCGCGCCGAGATCGAGTCGCTACCCGGCGCCGGCCGCAAGACCGCGAACGTCGTGCTCAACATGGCATTCGGCGAGCACACGATGGCGGTCGACACCCATGTGTTTCGCGTCGGAAATCGCACGGGGTTGGCGCCCGGCAAAACCCCGCTCGAGGTTGAGCTGGCGCTGGAGCGAGTGATCCCGCCGGAGTTCATGCTGCACGCGCATCATTGGCTGATCCTGCATGGCCGTTACACCTGCCTCGCGCGCTCGCCGCGTTGCGACGTATGCCTGATCAATGACCTCTGCCGGTGGCCGGAGAAGACCGTCTGAGGCATGATCGACATCATCAGGTTGTAACTCGTTCGGCCTCTCGGGCCCGCAATTGAGCCGCGCCTGGCGCGGGGGCACTTAAATGCGGCGTCACGGTCGCCTCGGCTCGCGGCTAGTCAGAGTCTTCAACTTATAGTGAAGGTTCCGGTGTGCCCGGCCACCGGCGCGCGTGGAAATATTTCGCTCATCGCGCGGTTCCATAGCAGGGGACCGGAACCAGGGTGAGTCGGGATGACGAAGACGGCCGCGCTCGTGTCGGTGGCGACCTCGGTTCCGCGGCATCTGTTCCATCAGGAGCAGATTTTGCAGGCCGCGCGTAAGCTCTTCGCCGACCGCTATCCGCAATTCGAAACGCTTTCGAGCCTGTTCGCCAATACCGGCATCCATCGTCGTTACGGTGTCAAACCGATCGAATGGTACCTCGAGCGGCGCGGCTGGCCCGAGCGAACGCAGGCTTTCCTCGAAGGCGCCGAGTCGCTGTATGTCGATGTCGCGCGCAAGGCGATTGCGCGCGCGGACCTTTCCGGGGGCGACATCGACATCGTGGTCACGGTGTGCTCGACCGGGATTGCGACGCCGACGCTGGACGCGCGGGTGGCCGGCCAGCTCGGCCTCCGGGCGGACGTATCGCGTGTGCCGGTGTTCGGCCTCGGCTGCGCCGGCGGCGTCTCGGGCCTGTCGATCGCTGCACGGCTCGCGGAAGCGCGGCCCGGCGCCAACGTTCTGCTGGTCTCACTCGAGCTCTGCACGCTCGCGGTCCGGCACGACGAACTCACCAAGACGAACATCGTTGCCGCCAGCCTGTTCGGCGACGGTGCTGCGGCAATCGTGCTGCGCGCCGGCGACGGCGGTGCGACGCGGGTCGAGGCGAGCGGCGAAAAGCTCTGGCCGGATACGCTCGACATCATGGGGTGGACCGTCGATCCGGAAGGCTTCGGCGTGGTCTTTCAACGTACCATTCCCGATTTTGTCCGCGATCATCTTGGGCCGGCCGTTGCCGAAATCCTCGCGCGGATGCAGCTCACGGTCGATGACATCGATCGCTTCCTTTGTCATCCCGGCGGCGCCAAGGTCATCGCAGCGCTGGAGCGGGCGCTGGCGCTCGAGCAGGGGACGCTCGATCACGAACGCGACGTCATCGCTGATTGCGGGAATATGTCGGCTCCGACCGTTCTCTTCGTTCTCGAACGCGCTTGGGCCAAGGGCTTGCCGCCGCGTTCGCTGCTGACGGCGCTGGGGCCCGGTTTCACCGTGAGCTGCGTCGCGCTACGGCACGCGGCGTGAGCGTCGCGTCGATCATCCTTGCGCTGGTCACGCTGCAGCGTCTGGGCGAGTTGATGCTGTCGCGTTACAACACGCGGCGGCTTCTGGCGTGCGGCGCTGTCGAAGCCGGCGCAAGTCACTATCCACTGATCGTATCGCTCCACACCGCCTGGCTGATCGCGCTGTGGGTGTGGGGCCGCGATCAAGACGTCAATCCGGCGGCGCTTGCGGCCTATCTGGTGCTGCAGGGTCTGCGGCTGTGGATCCTCGCTGCACTCGGGCCGCGCTGGACCACGCGGATCATTGTGCTGCCGGGCAGGCCGCTGGTCACGTCGGGGCCCTACCAGTTCTGCTCGCATCCGAACTACGCGGTCGTGATCGGGGAGATCGCGCTGCTTCCGCTCGCATTGCACCTGCCGCTAACGGCGCTGATCTTCACGATCCTCAACCTCGCAGTGCTTGCACTGCGCATTCGCGTCGAGAGGCGCGCGCTTGCTGCTCTCGGCCGGCCGCGCACAGGCACCCCGTGAGCGGCCGGGCGGCGCAGCGGACCGACGGCCCATCGATTGCGACCTGGGCCGGATTTCTCCTGATGTGCTCCGGCATGTTCATGGCAATCCTCGACATCCAGATCGTCGCGACCTCGCTGCCAACGATGCAGCGTGCGCTGGCGATCTCACCGGCCGCGATGAGCTGGATCCAGACCGCCTATCTGATCGCGGAGGTGATCGCGATCCCGCTGACGGGGCTACTGACGCAAGCGCTGTCGCTGCGATGGCTGTTCGTGACCGCCGTGAGTTTGTTCAGCATCGCATCGATCGGTTGCGCCTTCAGCGGCGGCTTTTCCGTGCTGCTGATCTTCCGCGTGTTGCAGGGATTTTCCGGCGGCGTCTTGATCCCGGCGGTGTTCTCCGCTGTGTTCATGCTGTTCCCGCCGCGGTGTCATGCGGTGGCAACCACGATCGGCGGCGCCGTCGCGGTGTTGGCGCCCACGCTGGGACCCGTCGTCGGCGGCTGGATCACGCAGACCTGGTCGTGGCCGTGGCTGTTCCTGATCAATGTCGTTCCGGGACTCATCGCGGCTTCCGTTACGCCGTTCCTGCTGCCGCGCGAGGTTACTCATTTGCGTGCCCTCGCAAAGCTCGACAGATGCTCGCTTGTCTTGCTCGCAGCCGCGCTCGCAAGCTTCGAGATCGGGCTGAAGGAAGCGCCGCAGCGCGGCTGGACATCGCCGCTTTGCGTGAGCCTGCTGATCGGAAGTGCCGGCGGAATGGCAATCGTCATCCGGCGCACGCTGCGCGCGGCGCACCCGATCGCGCGGCTCTCGACGTTCGGGCGGCGTTCGTTCGCGGTCGGCTGCGCGCTCAGCTTCTGCCTCGGCATCGGCCTGTATGGATCGACCTATCTGATGCCGGTGTTTCTCGGCTTCGTGCGGCGTCACGATGCCTTCGAGATCGGCAGCATTATGCTGGTCACGGGAAGCGCGCAGCTCGTGGCCGCGCCGCTTGCGGTGATCCTCGAGGGCCGCCTTGGCGCCCGCATGCTGACCGCCGCCGGCTTTGCGCTGTTCGCGGTCGGCTTGGGCTTGAGCGCCCATCAGCCGCGCACCGCCGATTTCGACGAGATGTTCTGGCCGCAGATCGTGCGCGGGGTCGGGATCATGTTCTGTCTGCTGCCGCCGACGCGCATGGCGCTGGGCGCCCTGCCGGAAGCGGAGGTGGCTGATGCCAGCGCGCTGTTCAACCTGATGCGTAATCTCGGCGGTGCGATCGGGATCGCCCTGATCGATACGATTCTTTACGGCCGAAGCTTGATCCATGGCGAGATGCTTCGTGCCCGTCTGCTGGCTGGCGACGTCACGGCGGCGCAGGCGATCGGGCTCGATCCGAAGCTGCTGATCGACCGGCCACCGGGGCCGCCCGACGAGGCCGCTGTGGCGTTCGTCCGGCCATTGGTCGAGCGGGCATCGCTCGCGCTCAGCGTCAACGAGGCCTGGGCGATGCTTGCCTGCGTGGCGATCGTGGGACTTCTGCTGGTGCCGTTCGCGCGCGAACCGGCACCTGTGCTGGTGGCGGCGCCGTCGGATTTGACCTAAGCCAATGTGGCCTAAGCCAATGTGACCTAAGCCATGGGCACGTTGCGTTGCCGCGCCGGCTCGATCAATTCGGGCCGTGAACCGGACAGCCGCTTGTGCATGTGGACCATGAAGGCCATGCCGAATAGCGGCGTGGCCAGATTGACGATCGGGATCGAGACGAAGGCCGCGATGAACAGGCCCGCGGCAAATATGGTCGATGCGTGGTCGCGGCGCATCGCTTTGGCTTCCGCCGGCGAGCGGAAACGCATCGCGGCGAGCTCGAAATATTCCCGCCCCAGCAGCCAGGCGGTTGCGATGAAGAACACGATGAAGCCGGCACCCGCGAACAGCACGAAGGGCAGCGCGACTAGGTAGACCAGGATCGTCAGCAGCGCGGTCTTGGTGCCTTCGGTCATCGCCAGCGCGAACGGCAATGCCGCGCCCGGCCGCTCGGCCGGATAATGTTCGCGCTCGACGATGTCGGCGACGTCGTCGACGAACAGGCTCGCCACCAGCGAGGTGATCGCGGGCATCAGGAAGATGCCGCCAAGCACGACGCCAAGGCCCGCCGTGATCGAGATGATCCAGGACAGCACGTGCAGCGTGGAATGGAAGTTCGGGCCGAGCATGCCCTCGGCCCAGACCTCGCCGTAGTCGGCAAACCAGTTCAGCAGACGCTGCAAGCCGATTGCCAGCACCGTGATGAGCACGAGCGCAAGCCCGATCGAGCGCCACAAGATCGAGCGCATCGGCGGTGACAGGATCTGCGAAAGCGCCTTGACGGCGGCGTCCAACATGACTGGGTTACCTCTCCGGAAGTTCTCGCGAGAGGTAGACACCCAATCAGGCTTCGGCAAGTGCCGGCTGTGTCGCGGTTAGGGCACTTTCGAGCGAAGCTTCAGGCATCGAGCGGCTTGCCGCGCACCGTGGGTCCCCAGACGCCAATCGCGACGATCACGATGACCATTGCCGCGGTGATCAGCCCGAACACCCCGCCGACGCCGGCTTCGCGCAGCATGAAAGCCACGATGAAACCGGAGAAGGTCGCGCTGAGCCGGCTCATCGAATAGACGAGGCCGGCCGCGCGGGCCCGGATCGCGGTCGGGAACACCTCGGTCTGATAGGCGTGATAGGCGTAAGACAGCGTCATGTTGGCACCGGTCACCAGCACGCCGCTAGCGATCAACAGCGCCGGCTCGGTGAGTTGCGAAAACGCGAGCCCGAACACCGAGATCGCCGCGGCGGCGCCGCAAATGATCCACTTGCGCTCGAAGCGATCGGCGAAGGTCGCCGCGAGCAGCGGCGCGAGCGGATAGGCGACGGCGATAATGAAGGAGTACTGCAGGCTCTTGGTGACGGTGATGCCCTTCTGGACCAGCAGCGCGGGCACCCAGTTGGCGAAGCCGTAGACGCCGAACGCCTGGCATAGATTGAAGATCATGAACAGCACGACCAGCGCGCCATAGGGCGGCCGGAACAGCTCGGCAAAGCCGGCTGGCTTGATCGGCGCGCGCGCCGGCACGATCGCAGCCCTTGCGGCCGGCGGTGCGGCAGTTACGCCCGCGGCGGCCTCGAGCGTCTGCATGATCTTGTCGGCCTCACCGGCGCGTCCGTGGCGGGCCAGCCAGAGCGGGCTTTCCGGCACATAGAGCCGCAGCACCCAGATCACCATGCTTGCGGCGGCGCCGATCAGCACGACCCAGCGCCAGCCGTCGATACCGTAAGGCGTAAGCGGTACCAGCCACCACGACAGCGCCGCGACGATCGGCACCGCCGACAGCATCACGGCCTGGTTGATCGCAAAGGCGCGGCCGCGCATCCAGCTCGGCACCAGCTCGGTGATGTAGGCATCGATGGTGATGACCTCGATGCCGATCCCTATCCCGGCGATGAAGCGCCACAGCAGCAGGCCGCCGGGCGTCGTCTGGCACGCCATGATCACCGAAGCGAAGCTGTAGAACAGCAGCGAATAGGTGAAGACCGCCTTGCGTCCGAACCGATCGGCGAGGAAGCCGAGGAAGAAGGTGCCGACGAACAGGCCGGCAAAGGTCGCGGCGACGAAGGCGCCGATGCCGGAGAAGCCGAAGAAAGCCTGGGTCGTCGTGGTCATCAAGCCGCTGCGGCTGAGGCCGGGCGCGATGTAGCCGGTAAAGAACAGATCGTAGATTTCGAAGCAGCCGCCGAGCGACAGCAGGATCACCAGCCGCCAGACATAGGCGGAGGCGGGCAGCGCCTCGAGCCGCCGCGAGATCTCGTCAGGCTCGCTTGTCGTGCTGGCACGATCGGTCACTGAGCCGACGTCGACGGCGCTCATGCTGGTCCTCCCGGAATGGTCCAATGGCCGCCTCTCTTGCGAAGGCGTGCCCGTCGACGCCATGTTTGGCAGCCGGGAGCCAGAAATCCAGACGAACATATCGAAGGAATCGTTCGAGATTTTCGATCGCGCTGGACACACGAATGGGCGTCAGATCAGGAGGGTCGCCTCCCAGGCGCCGCGCCCCACCTGCTCGGCGACCAGGGAGCGGATCAGCCGGCACATTTCCTCCATGACATAGGTCATCGGCCGATTGCGCAGGCGGCAGAGATAGAGTGTGCGCGTCAGCTTCGGTTCGATCACCTCGCGCGCAATCAGCGCCTTTGCCTTCAGCGGCTCGCTCACGAAGTGGGTCGTCGCGATCGTGCAGCCCAAGCCGGCGGTCAGGGCGCCGATCATGCCGCTGGTCGAGTTGAGATGGAGGATTGCACCGGCCTCCAGCCGCTTCAGCGGCACGGGATCGTCCAGCAGCGCCCGGGCCGACAGCCCGTGCCGGAGCAGGATCAATGGCAACTGCGCCACCGCTTCGAAGGTGATCGGTGCCTTCTTGCCGACCAGCTTCTCAGTGCCGACGCAGAACATCTGCTCTTCCAGCACCGGCTCGGCGATCAAGTCCTTGTCCGATGGCGGATTGTAGACCAGCGCGAGGTCGACTTCGGAGCTCATCAGATGCAGCAGCGTTGCGCCGGAGAGGCTTTCGGTCAGCGACAGCTTCAGGTTCGGATATTTCGTCAGCACGGTCCGCATCAGCGGCACGCCGATCGCCTTCATTCCCGAATTGGCCATGCCGATCGAGATGTCGCCGGCGATTTCGCTGCCGCCTTCCTTGATCTCGCGCTCGGCCGCCGCCATCGCGCGGAGGATGATGCGGGCGTGCTCGTAGAGCCGCTCGCCGGCTGCGGTCGGTTCCATGCCGCGCGGCTTGCGCTCGAACAGCGGCGTGGCGAATTCGGACTCAAGGTTCGCGATATGATGACTCAGCGCGGACTGCGCGACGTTGGCCTGGTCCGCGGCCCGCGACAGGTTGCGCTGCTCGTAAACTGCGATGAAATAGCGAAGCTGGCGCGAGTCCATGGGCCAGAGCGTTCTAGAAGGACGAATACACTATTCGACAGATTATATTTTTCAGATAGCGTGCGGAAGCCTAGTTTGCCTTAAGTAACCAAAACGAGCACGGAGCAACCGATGACAGGAAGCGGGCTGCCGCTGGACGGCGTGAGGGTCGTCGAGATGACCCACATGGTGATGGGCCCGACCTGCGGCATGATCCTGGCCCAGCTCGGCGCCGAGGTGATCAAGGTCGAGCCGCCGGCCGGCGACAAGACCCGCAGCCTTGGCGGCATGGGCGTCTCATTCTTCCCGCTGTTCAACCGCGGCAAGCGCAGCGTGGTTTTCGACTTCGAGAAGCCTGAAGACCGCGAGACCATGCATCGGCTGCTCGCCAGCGCCGACGTGTTCCTGGAGAATTTTCGTGACGGCCAGCTCGCGAAGCAGGGGCTCGGCGCCGACGAGCTGCGCAAGAAGCATCCGCATCTGATCCTTGCAGGCCACAAGGGCTTTCTGTCCGGTCCCTACGACCATCGCCCAGCGCTGGATGAAGTCGTGCAGATGATGTCGGGGCTCGCGGCGATGACCGGCACGCGCGACAAGCCGCAGCGGGTCGGCTCTTCCGCCAACGACATCATGGGCGGCATGTTCGGCGTGATCGCGATCCTCGCCGCGCTCTACCAGAAGCGCGGCGGCAACGGAGGCGGCGCGGACATCCGCATCGGCCTGTTCGAGAACTGCCTGTTCCTGGTCGCCCAGCACATGGTCGAGTACGAGATGACCGGGCGCAAGCCGCGCTCGATGCCCGAGCGCGAGCATGCCTGGCCGATCTACGACATCTTCGATGCCGCGGATGGCGATCGCATCTTCATCGGCGTCGTCACCGAAGGTCATTGGCAGAGCTTTTGCCGCGAGTTCGGCCTCAAGGAATTTGCCGAGGATCCGACGCTGCGCACGACCACCGACCGCATCATGGCCCGCGACCGGATCATTCCGCGCGTTGCCGAGGAGATCAAACGCTGGAAGGTTGCGGACCTGTCGGCCAGGCTCGATGCGCTCAACATCTGCTTCTCGCCGATCAATCGGCCCGAGGATCTGTTGCAGGACCCGCACGTGCTGCGCCCCGGCGGTCTCGTCAGCAACGTCAACACCGACGGCAAGCCGTTCCGCGTGCCCGCGCTCCCCGTGGAGTGGAATGGTGGCAATATCGGCGAAGGCCTGAAAGTGCCGGTACTCGGCGCCGATACCGATGACGTGCGCGCTGAGCTCGAGCAACAGAAACTCTCATCAACCGGAAACGCTGCGTGAGGCTGTCATGATCCGTGTCCACGATATCTATCCCAATGACAGAGTGAGCCTGCGCGAAGTCGGCCTGCGCGACGGCCTGCAACTGGTGAAGACGTTCCCGTCGACGGCGGCGAAGCAGCGCTGGGTGCGTGATGAATATGCCGCCGGCGTCAGGCATTTCGAGGTCGGCTCGTTCCTGCCCGCCAAGACCTTCCCGCAATTCGTCGATGTCCGCGACGTGGTCGCGACCGTCGCCGCGCTGCCTGGCGCGCACGGGGTCGCGCTGGCGCTGAACGAGCGCGGCGTCAACGAAGCGCTGGCTTCGGGTGTGGCCGAGATCGCCTCGGTGGTGTCGGCGACCGAGGAGCACAGCCAGGCCAACGCCAACCGCTCGCGTGAATCCGCGATCGAGAACATCAAGCGCCTCTGCGAATTGCGCGATGCCAGCGCGCACAAGCCGGTGGTGAATGCCGCGATCTCGATGGCGCTGGGCTGCTCGATCGTCGGTGCCGTCGATCCAAAGGAGGTGCTGCGTCTCACCGAGAAGCTCTACGAGATCGGCGTCGACATGGTCGCGATCGCCGACACCGTCGGTTATGCCGGCCCCAAACAGGTCGGCGAATTGACCAAGGGTGCGGTGAGGATCGCGGGCGCAAAGCCGGTTTGCGTCCACCTCCACGATACACGCGGCATGGGTATCGCCAATGCCTCCGCCGCGCTCGATGAAGGCGCTCGCGTGATCGACGGCTCGCTCGGCGGGCTCGGCGGCTGCCCGTTCGCGCCGGGCGCGACCGGCAATGTCGTGTTCGAGGATCTCGTCTTCCTCTGCGAGAGCAAGGGATTTCCGACCGGCATCGATCTCGACCGGCTCATCGCGGTGCGTTCGATTCTCAAATCCGAGATGCCGAACGAGCCGCTCTATGGCGGCCTCGCCCGCGCCGGCCTGCCCTGCGGCACCAACGCAAGGGCGGCGTAGCCCTTTCAATGACAGGGGCGGTTCCAAGCTCACGTGTCAAACAGCGCGGTGTCATCACCCGCGCATGCGGGTGATCCAGTATTCCAGGGAAGCCGACGCTTGAACCGAGAGGCCGCGGCGTACTGGATGGCCCGCCTGCGCGGGCCATGACACGCTGGTCCGAACTCGCAATGACGGACCCGTAGAGGCTCACACCCTCTCAGACCGACGCCGGCTCCGCGGCCGCGATCGTCACTTGCGCAGCCGCAATTGCAACCGGTGCCTCTTCGTCAATCTCTTCAGGATCAAGCGGCGGCGACTTGCTTTCTGGAAACACACCGAATTCGCCCGCTACCTCCTGGAGCGGCTTCTGCTTGTCGGCCCAGTGCAGGGCCGTGTAGTCGAATCCGTGCACGATGGTGGGTTTGACGATTTCGAAATAGGGCGAGATGTCGAAGTCGCGCGGCATGTAGAGCGAGGAATCGCGGATGTGCAGGATCTCGCGGCGCGCCTTGCGACTGGCGGCGCGCGTGATCTTGGGCAGGATCGGGTAGCGCACGGCGTCGAAGGCCTGCGCGATCAACGCCGAGCAGATGATCTTGGTCGGATCGCCGGAGCCGAATGCGATCATGCGCCGCCGCCAGCGCTGCGGGACCGGCAGCGGAAACAGGTAGCGCGCGAGATCGACGATGTTCTTGGTGTCGTAGCCGAACCCGATGCGGTTGATCGCGTAGCGGCACACCGTGGTGCGGTCCTCGTAGGACAAGCCGACCGGCCGGCAGATGCGGGTGTGATAGGTGAAATATTTCGACAGTGGTGCGGACGTCACGCCTTCGCCGACATTGGCCTCGATCAGCACATGCTGCTCGCCATTGGGCTCGGTCGCGCCATCGACAGGGCCGACATAGAGCGCGGCATGCGACCAGGTCGACTGCGTGAGGTATTTGATGATGCCGGAAATCCGGTTGTTGCCTTCGACCAGCAGCACATCGCCGGGCTGGATGATGCCGCGCAACTGATCCGGCTCGCTCGGCGTGAACGGCTCGTAACCCGGGATTTCCTTTTGCAGGTACCCCGCGATCCATTTGCCGACGGTATCGAGCATTACGCCCATCAACTCCCCCGAGCGGTTCTGCGACCGCTTGCTGCGACATAATCATGGTCGCCAGCCGTTTCAATTTAGTTCATGCATGGCGCGGATCAATCATGATTGATTCACCATGATGGTTGCTGCGGTCAGTGAGATGCGGCACAGTTCGCGAAGCGTTCCCCTTTGCTGCAAGTCCCCGGAAACCATGCCATGACAATGACCCGCCGCGATTTCCTGTCGGCGTCCGCAGGGCTCGCAGCGGCGACTGCGCTGGGCGGCCGGGTGTTTGCGGCGCCGCTGCCGCGCGACGCCGACATCGTCGTGATCGGCGCGGGCGCGGCGGGCATTGCCGCTGCGCGGCGGATCGTCGCCGCAAATCGCAAAGTGATCGTGCTCGAGGCCGCCGGCCGGATCGGCGGACGCTGCCAGACCGATGCATCGACCTTCGACGTGCCGTTCGATCGCGGCGCGCGCTGGATGCACAATCCCGAGACCAATCCGTTGGTCCGCTCGGCTCGCGCCGGCGGACTCGACATGGTCACCGCACCCGTGGGCCCGAAGATCCGCATCGGCCGGCGCTATGCCCGGCCCGGCGAGACCGAGGAGTTTCTTGCGGCGCAGGTGCGCACCAACCGTGCCATCGACGATGCCGCACGCAAGGCCGATGTCGCCTGCGCTGCGGTGCTGCCGAAGGACCTTGGCGATTGGGCCGGCGCCGTGGAGTTCCTGCTTGGCCCAAGCTTCAGCGGCAAGGACCTCAAGGAGGTCTCCGTCGTCGACAAGGCCCGGGCGCAGGATCGCAATGCCGCGATCGCTTGCCGGCAGGGGCTGGGTGCGTTGGTCGCAAAGCTTGGCGAGCAGCTTCCGCTGGCGCTGTCGACCCCGGCACAGCGCATCCTGTGGAGCAATCGCGACGTGATGATCGAGACGCCCGCCGGCAAGATCACCGCGCGTGCCGCTATCATCACTGTGTCGAGCAACGTGCTCACGAGCGGCATCATCAAGTTCGCTCCGGACATCCCGAAACGCGCGCTCGATGCCGCGGCAAAGCTCAGCCTCGGCAGCTACGATCGCATTGCGCTGCAGATGCCCGGCAATCCGCTGGGGCTGTCGCGCGACGACGCCATCATCGAGCAGAGCAATTCGACCAGGACGGCGTTGCTCTACGGCAGCATTGGCGGCTCGTCCTTGTGCACCGTCGATGTCGCAGGCTCCTTCGGACGCGATCTGTCCGCGCAGGGCGAGAAGGCGATGTCGGCCTTCGCGGTGGAATGGCTGACCAAGCTCTACGGCAGCGAAGTCGGCCAAGCCGTGAAGAAGACGGCCGTCACGCGCTGGAACGCACAGCCCTTCGTGCTCGGCGCGATGTCGGCTGCCGCGCCCGGCGCGCAGTTCGCGCGTAGGGTCCTGAGCGACCCGATCGGCTGCCTCTATCTTGCCGGCGAGGCCACGCATGAGACGCTGTGGGGCACCGTCGATGGCGCTTGGGAGAGTGGCGAGCGGGCCGCTGATGCCGCCTTGCGCCGGATCGGCGGGGCGAGGGAGACACCGCCGGAAGAGCCGGCACCTGCACCAAAGCGCCGCTCGCGCCGCGCGCCGATGCGCTGAGCCGCAGCCATCAATCCAGCGCGTTCGAACGTGACAGGTAGATTTGCTGCAGCAAGCGCCGCATATCCAATGTCGTCCCGGCCTCGTGCGGTCCACCGCACACGGCCGTCGTCCCTGCTTTCGCACTAGGGCATCTACACATCTTTGGGGCGCGACAGATTGACTCGGGACGGCATGATGTGCGGTCGCCGCAGCGACTTGTATGATTCTCTGTCTGGCGTTTTGATTCGAAGGAGCGCCAGAGATGCA